>BNJT01002728.1_pt1:460000-678205 | contig 678205 bp, 562 predicted proteins | sample 8540491 | NCBI WGS metagenome assembly BNJT01 (sample SAMD00202455, study PRJDB9452) | human saliva metagenome | host: Homo sapiens | reverse complement strand
TTTCGAGTCTCGAGGCTTGTTGTAAAATGGCGGCGACCTACTCTCCCGCGGGTGTGCAGTACCATCGGCGCGGTCGGGCTTAACTTCTCTGTTCGGAATGGGAAGAGGTGGAACCCCGTCGCTATAACCACCGGAAATATCTCTTGAACACGCTGTGTGTATAGTTGAATCTCAACTCCTCTGTAGTGAATCTCACGCTCGTTTCGGAGAGTGTTTGCAAAAAGTAAGCGACAGCTTTTAAGTATCATCTGCTGCTGGAAGGAAAGTTTCGGGCGATTAGTAGTGCTCGGCTTTGACGTCGCCGTCTTTACACCTGCACCCTATCAACGTTGTCGTCTACAACGACCCTAATAAGGAAATCTAATCTTGTGGCCGGCTTCGCACTTAGATGCTTTCAGCGCTTATCCGATCCCGACTTAGCTACCCGGCGGTGCGGCTGGCGCCACAACCGGTAAACCAGAGGTCAGTCCAACACGGTCCTCTCGTACTAGTGTCAGAGCCACGCAAATTTCCTGCGCCCACGATAGATAGAGACCGAACTGTCTCACGACGTTCTGAACCCAGCTCGCGTGCCACTTTAATGGGCGAACAGCCCAACCCTTGGGACCTTCTCCAGCCCCAGGATGTGACGAGCCGACATCGAGGTGCCAAACCACTCCGTCGATATGAGCTCTTGGGAGGGATCAGCCTGTTATCCCCGGAGTACCTTTTATCCTTTGAGCGATGGCCCTTCCATACGGAACCACCGGATCACTATGCTCTGCTTTCGCACCTGATCGACTTGTAGGTCTCTCAGTCAAGCGCCCTTTTGCCATTACACTCTACGGCCGGTTACCAATCGGCCTGAGGGCACCTTTAGAAGCCTCCGTTACGCTTTTGGAGGCGACCACCCCAGTCAAACTACCCACCAAACGCGGTCCTCCCATTAAAGGAGTTAGGAACCAGACAGCCGAAGGGCCGTATTTCAACAGCGACTCCACGAACACTGGCGTGCCCGCTTCAAAGTCTCCGGCCTATCCTACACATCGACTGCCCGGTTACAACGTTAAGCTATAGTAAAGGTTCACGGGGTCTTTTCGTCCCATCGCGGGTAATCGGCATCTTCACCGATACTACAATTTCACTGGAATCATGGTTGAGACAGCGTCCAGATCATTACACCATTCGTGCAGGTCGGAACTTACCCGACAAGGAATTTCGCTACCTTAGGACCGTTATAGTTACGGCCGCCGTTTACCGGGGCTTCAATTCAAACCTTCGACTTGCATCTAAGCTCTCCTCTTAACCTTCCGGCACCGGGCAGGTGTCAGACTGTATACTTCATCTTTCGATTTGGCACAGCCCTGTGTTTTTGTTAAACAGTTGCCTGGACCTATTCTCTGCGCCTCGCCTTGCGACGAGGACCCCTTATTGCGAACGTACGGGGTCAATTTGCCTAGTTCCTTAACCATGAATCTTCCAAGCGCCTTAGTATATTCTACCCGACTACGTGTGTCCGTTTACGGTACGGGTATCTAAAGGGTTAAGCTTAGCGGATTTCTCGGGAGTAGGATTACCTTCGCTATTGCATTGTCCGAAGACGCTGCATACTATCGACTTTCAGCTCGGATGGTGGATTTGCCTGCCATCCTCAACACCTACGGTCTTTAACGAGCTATTCCGTCAGCTCGCGGAAGTGTCACTCCTCCGTCTCCACATCGCCCCAATAGATAGTAACGGAATATTAACCGTTTCTGCCATCGGCCTCTCCATTAGGATGAGCCTTAGGACCCGACTGACCCAGGGACGATTAACGTTGCCCTGGAAACCTTAGTCTTTCGGCGAGAGTGCATCTCACACTCTTTATCGTTACTTATACCTACATTTGCTTTTCATGAAGCTCCACCCGAGGTTGTCCCTCGAGCTTCAAGGCCGCATGAATGCTCCCCTACCGATGTCATTAAGACATCCCACGGCTTCGGCACCGGGCTTAATACCCGATTATTATCCATGCACGGTCCCTCGACTAGTGAGCTGTTACGCACTCTTTGAATGAATGGCTGCTTCCAAGCCAACATCCTAGCTGTCACGGGGACCACACTTCGTTAGTTTAACTTAGCCCGGATTTCGGGGCCTTAGCCGGTGATCAGGATTCTTCTCCTCTCGGGCGTGGACCTTAGCACCCACGCCCTCACTCCCGGGCTTAGCCTGTGTGCATTCGGAGTTTGTCTGGACTTGATAGGCGGTGAAGCCCTCGCATCCAATCAGTCGCTCTACCTCACACAGGGAACGCCCGAGGCTGCACCTAAATGCATTTCGGGGAGTACGAGCTATCTCCAAGTTTGATTGGCCTTTCACTCCTACCCTCACCTCATCCGGAAGCTTTTCAACGCTTATCGGTTCGGTCCTCCATCCCGTGTTACCGGGACTTCAACCTGGACAAGGGTAGATCACTTGGTTTCGCGTCTGCCACCGCCGACTATGCGCCCTATTCAGACTCGCTTTCGCTTCGGTTGCGCGCATCATTGCGCTTAACCTTGCCGACGACGGCAACTCGTAGGTTCATTATGCAAAAGGCACGCCGTCACAACTTACGTTGCTCCGACCGCTTGTAGGCGTACGGTTTCAGGAACTTTTTCACTCCTCTGACAGAGGTGCTTTTCACCTTTCCCTCACGGTACTGGTTCGCTATCGGTCTCTTACGAGTATTTAGCCTTGGCGGATGGGCCCGCCGGATTCAGACAGGATTTCACGTGTCCCGCCCTACTCAGGATACCACTATGGCCGATTCGATTGTCGAGTACGAGACTGTCACTCTCTACGGTCGTTCTTTCCAAAACGTTCCTCTAATCGAATCAAGTCCAACGTCGTGGTCCTACAACCCCGTGAAGGCCGAGACCTCCACGGTTTGGGCTCTTCCCCGTTCGCTCGCCACTACTAAGGGAATCATTATTATTTTCTTTTCCTGAGGGTACTAAGATGTTTCAGTTCCCCTCGTTAGCCTCCCGCTTAGCGGGATGACAGAGTCTTCAACCTGCCGGGTTGTCCCATTCGGAAATCTGCGGATCAACGGTCATTTGCACCTACCCACAGCTTATCGCAGCTTATCACGTCCTTCATCGCCTGTAAGAGCCTAGGCATCCACCGTACGCCCTTTTTGTACTTTCTCTTCCGAACCGAACTGCTCTTGCGAGCGTCGGTGGCAGATATACTTAAAGCTGTACTTCGTTTACCTTTGTATTACTACTTGGGAGTATTGTGAGTTTCGTAGACTCGTAGACGAGTAAACTCGTTTACATCGTTTACGCACATCATCAATACTTCATGTTGCGTGTTCAATATGTCAAAGATCTCTTGCTTCATCGAGTGAAGCGATGTGGAGAATATCGGATTCGAACCGATGACCTCTTGCATGCCATGCAAGCGCTCTAGCCAGCTGAGCTAATCCCCCGTATGAGCTAAAAGCTCATTATGAGAATAAACGAATCGAGATATAAGATGTAATGGCTAACAACTACTGAATAAGACATTCAGAGCTCTGTGAGCTTCCAGAAAGGAGGTGTTCCAGCCGCACCTTCCGGTACGGCTACCTTGTTACGACTTAGCCCCAATCACCGGTTTTACCCTAGGCCGACCCTTGCGGTCACGGCTTTCAGGCACCCCCGGCTTTCATGGCTTGACGGGCGGTGTGTACAAGGCCCGGGAACGTATTCACCGCGCCATGGCTGATGCGCGATTACTAGCGAATCCAGCTTCACGGAGTCGGGTTGCAGACTCCGATCCGAACTGAGAGAGGTTTTAAAGATTAGCATCCCGTCGCCGGGTAGCGGCCTTCTGTACCCCCCATTGTAACACGTGTGTAGCCCCGGACGTAAGGGCCGTGCTGATTTGACGTCATCCCCACCTTCCTCACATCTTACGATGGCAGTGTCCACGGAGTGCCCGGCATTACCCGATGGCAACCGAGGAGAAGGGTTGCGCTCGTTATGGCACTTAAGCCGACACCTCACGGCACGAGCTGACGACAACCATGCAGCACCTCCAACGGTGTCCGAAGAAAAATCTATCTCTAGATTCGTCACCGTTAGTTCAAGCCCGGGTAAGGTTCCTCGCGTATCATCGAATTAAACCACATGTTCCTCCGCTTGTGCGGGCCCCCGTCAATTCCTTTGAGTTTCACCGTTGCCGGCGTACTCCCCAGGTGGTATACTTAATGCTTTCGCTTGGCGGCTTACTGTCTATCGCAAACCGCGAGTATACATCGTTTACTGTGTGGACTACCAGGGTATCTAATCCTGTTTGATACCCACACTTTCGAGCCTCAGCGTCAGTTGCAGCCCGGACACCTGCCTTCGCGATCGGAGTTCTTCGTGATATCTAAGCATTTCACCGCTACACCACGAATTCCGGCATCCCTGTCTGCACTCAAGATCGCCAGTTTCAACGGCAATGTATGGTTGAGCCACACCCTTTAACCGCTGACTTAACAATCCGCCTACGCTCCCTTTAAACCCAATAAATCCGGATAACGCCTGGACCTTCCGTATTACCGCGGCTGCTGGCACGGAATTAGCCGGTCCTTTTTCTGAAGGTACATACAATAAGGGACACGTCCCTTTTTTTATTCCCAACTAAAAGCAGTTTACAACCCGGAGGGCCGTCATCCTGCACGCTACTTGGCTGGTTCAGACTTTCGTCCATTGACCAATATTCCTCACTGCTGCCTCCCGTAGGAGTCTGGACCGTGTCTCAGTTCCAGTGTGGGGGACCTTCCTCTCAGAACCCCTACCGATCGAAGGCTAGGTGGGCCGTTACCCCGCCTACTACCTAATCGGACGCATCACCATCTCATACCGATAAATCTTTGATTAATACACCATGCGGTGAACTAATAACATCGGGTATTAATCTTACTTTCGCAAGGCTATCCCCGAGTATGAGGCAGGTTTGATACGCGTTACGCACCCGTGCGCCGGTCGCCGGCATTGAAAGCAAGCTTTCAACCCGCTGCCCCTCGACTTGCATGTGTTAAGCCTGTAGCTAGCGTTCATCCTGAGCCAGGATCAAACTCTTCATTGTAAATATGATATTTGTTTGTTTTCTGATTCAGAATGTCGTATCCATTGAATCGTAGATTGACGTTAGCAAAAACAATCTCTTAAAGAGACTATTCATTACCCGAGCACCTACTTAAGTAGATGCTTCGTTGTTCTTATATCTTCCTTGATTCGTTTATGTAAGTAAGTCAATTATCGCTGCAATCTTGTTGTTCAGCGTTGCGATTAGCGTTGCTTCCCGATTGCGAGTGCAAAATTACGGTGTTTCTTTCAAAGCTCCAAGCGTTTCGAGGAAAAAAATCCTCAACTTTTTTTCTCCAATGTAGTGATTTTGCAAACTCATCACTTTGCAGAAACACCTATTCTGGGCGATTATTCGCAAAAGGAATGTGGGACGTGCTTCTCAGCGATAAGCACGTCCCACAGGCAAAAAAATCAATCAAAATCGGCCAAAGCGACGAATTTCCCTCGTTTCCGCCGTTCGGCAACAAGCGCATTGAGCTCTTCTCGGCGTCTTTTTGCAATCCAACGGCGAACAAATATATTCGGTGTGGCTACTCCTATCGAAAGACAGAGGACAATCAGCCCCGCATTGAGCAAGTTGCTGAAAGCTGCCATGAACTCTGCGACGTCGGTTCCGAGATGCACGAAACCAAAAATGCCACGATACATCAATATTCCCGGTACCATCGGAATCACCCCCGGAATCGTTAGGACGTGATTCGGACTTCTCGCCGCATGTACAAAGCGCACTGCCAACAAAGAAATGAGTGTCGCTCCGGCCAAAGAACCCAAAATAAGCCCTTGACCGAGGTCGAATGCAATGAAATTGCGCAGACACATGCCGAGAATACCTAATAAGGCGACAATCGGCAAAGAGCGGCGCGGCACATTGAAGATCATTCCGAAGCCCGTGGCCGAAATACCGGTCACCACCGCCGCTTCCCAATAGGAAATGATGGGTTGCATGCTCAGGTTACCCAAGAAATTGGTCACCCCGCAGACACTAACGGCCAAAACGATGCCGAAAGTCATCGACGCGATCTGCAAAGCCGCATTGCCCAATCGAGCCAAGCCGACCAACAAATAATTGTCGAGCATGTCGTCAAGGGAAGTTGATCAGGGCCACCCCGGGAACAAGAAAGAGCGCACAACAGAGGAAGGAGTGGTAAGGACATTGTGTGAAGCCTTCCGGCAAAATGAGGAACATGAGCCAAGCCGTCAGCGTCGCGAGAAAGGCCGTGAGCGCGGTGACCATGTAAAAATTGAAGCGGTTGGACAACAAGAAGTAGCGCACCGAGAAGCCCACGAAACCGGAAATCGCCGCCGGAATGAAAGAAGGCCAATCGCCGCCGAACAATACCGAGAACCCACCACTGCCCATGGCCGCCCCGAGAATGACCATCCATACCGGGTAGTCCGGTTTCACCAAGGTAGGATCGTCTAATTTACGCTCGAAAGACTTGATGGACTCATCCTCCCGAATCGCTTTCCAGGAAAGTTGACTCACATCGGCCAAGACTTTCATGTTAATTGTATTCTTGTCTGAGTGAGCAAAACGACTGAACGAGTGCGACTCGTCACTATAGCTCACCTTGACTGTACCATAAAGAATATCGATGTGTAAGTTGTCATTGTCTAAGCCCAGAAAAGCCGCCACTCGACGCATGTTGCGAACGATGCGGTTACTGTCTCCGGCACTTTCCATCAACAGCATGCCGACTTTTACTATGATATTGAGTTTTCGGTGTAAATGTCGGGGATGATTTTTTATTGTACTATCTGCCATAAACTAAACTGGTTGTCGTGCATTGGCAAAGTTACGAATTCGGTTTTGAACCTCCGCACGTTAGGCCATAAAAGACCATTTGCTCCAATCTGCCATGGCAAATTGGAGCAAATCTTAGTCTGTATCCGGAAGTTATTTCTTGGCTTCCTTCGCTGCATCGCTTTCGCGATACACTTCTTTCAGCGAATCGCGGCGTTCGTAGAGTTCCTTTGACTCCGTCTGACCGTCTTGCGTCACCGTCGTTTCACCGTGACGACTATCAGTGAGAATCAAATGCCACTTTCCATTGCGAAAAACGGGAGTGAAGAACATCTTTGTTGTCGCATCGGGAGCACCGTTCTGCCCTTTCATGAGTACAACATTACAAGCCACTTCGTTGTTTTCGGCTGAAAAAAACTTGACATAGTCGATGCTGTAGGAATCGAAATCAAAATTCTTCCAGAAGCCGACGTAGTCATCCATTTCTTTATTCGACAGCAGTTGCATTTCACTACCCTCCCCCGTGGGGCGAATGTAGAGCATTTGCGCTGCATCGTAGTACTTCTTGTTTCAAGAAACCAAAGAACTGCGCGACAGTCTTCTGCACGTCGGCAGTATCCTTTTTGGTCATGCTCTGTTCAAATTCCGTCGGTTGCGGTCCTTGTTGTTTATCAGACTTGCAACCGGTGCAGGCTGCAAAGAGCATTCCCACGGCCAAGAGGGCCAAAGAAAGGAATTGTTTCATATTCATGTCCTTCAATAAAAAGCAAAGAGCAGGCAGGCAAGCCTGCACTGCTCTTCGCATTATTCATTGCGTCTTGTAATCGAGAGATTACTTGCGACGCGTGTTGTTCGTGTCGTTGTTGAGCGTACCCTCAATGGTCACAGTAATGAAAGCATCGAAAGTACCCCAAGAGTAACCTACCTTAACAGGAACCTGTACATGGTAAGTCTTGAACGCCTTCTGCTGCGTAGTGTAAGTGAACGAGGGCAGATGATTTACATCGTAAGCCTTGAAGCCGGGCACGAGAGCCGAGGGAGGCAGAACAAGTGCCGTACCGCCGGTCATGTGGAGACCACGATCACCGTAGTTATCAAAGAGCTTCGTCGTAGCGATGTTGTCACCGTTGAGGTCAGTCGTCCACTGCTTTTCATCAGCCACGTAGATCGTCGTCACACCGTAGAGGGTTTCGAGTGTTACATGGTCGTTAGCAAGAATCTCAGCAGCGTTACGATCACGCCAGTCAGTGAACTTCACGATGTTAGTGAAGTCGAGCGTCTTGGTCGTAGTACCGATGTTAGCGTCGAGGAATTTAACAGCACCGTCGAAGTTGAGGTCGAGCGGACGGAGGAACTTCACGTCGAACTCGTTTTCACCCTTCGTGGTGAGCGTCTTCACGTTGCCTTCAGCACATACCGTGGTAACGTAACCTACGCGAGCCGTGAGGGTCTGAAGCTTGTTGAGTTCTTTGTGACCGGCGTTGTTCAAGAGCACTTGCGTGGTGCGGTTGTTGAGCAGTTCGATCGTACCTTCCTGATCGTTCGTGATCTTAGCGATCACCACATTGTTGGCAAGAAGTTCAAGACCATTCTGGCTCACCTTGAGGGTGTACTGCTTACCATCGTTTCCGGGAACCACAGTTTCCTTCGGCGTTACAAAGCGCCAGCCGGAGTGTACAGAACCGAGGACAGCAGTCGAGTATCCGGTGAGGGGTTTGATCTTCACCGTACCGCTCTTGTAGCTCTCATTGATCGAGTACATGAACTTGTCGAAGCGGTTGAACTGCGTGTTGTTGGGTTCGATGTAGAAGTGCATGCGCAATTCCTTCTCATCCGTGCGGATGTTGTTCTTGAACCAGTCGTTGCTGATGCGTTCACCGGCGAAGGTAGCCTCAGGAGCAGCTTGTTCGCTTGCGGGGTTGTAAGTCAACTTCACATAGAAGCGAACGTTAGTATCGCTCTTCTTCTGTACCTTAACGTAAGTAGCCACGCTTTCACCGGCCTTGAGGCTGGCAACCTGAGACTTCTTGATGTTGTCCCAAACGAGGTTCTTACCATCGGCACTAAGTTTCACCTGACCGAGCACCTTGTCGGCAGGGTGCAGCAGCAGCAACTTGGTTGTTGAAGGTGAATTGCGTCAACTCGCCTGCATTGTTCTTCACGAATTCCCACTCAGTAGCTTCGAGCGAAGCCTTGTCCTTGATGACCTTAGCGAGATCTTCTACATTAGCAGAGTATGCGTCAGCCGCATTTTCCTTGTTGTCGCAAGTGAACTTGAGCTCGTTCTTGCTGGTGAATTCCTTGATCACTGCATCCTTCTGCGAGATGTGTACAGTGAAGAAACCAAGGGTAGCCACTTCGTCCTTACCTTGAACGAGGGTTACACGGACAGTAGCCGTCTTACCAACGTTAACGAAAGGCTTCTTCTCGTCGTAGTTAGCCTTGATGACACCCGTCTTGTTGTCGAGCGTGAAGGCTTCGAAAGACTTGTCGTTAGCATCCTTCTTCACGAGGTGGTATTCGTAGTGGAAACCATTCTTCGTGAGGCGGCTCACAGCTTCAGCGGCGTTCTTATCCATAGGGATGGTCGTACCATCCTTCTGAACACCGTTGGTACGTACCTTCTTAGCGATAGCCAAAGAATCGCCTTCGTTGTTGATATCCCAACCGGAAGTCGTGCTGTTCTTGTTTACACCGGCAACACGCCTCTTACCGAGGTCGAAGAGTTGGAGCTGCGAGAACTCGTTCGTGTAGATCGCGTCGTAAGCCGAAGTGATGATACGAGGATTCTCACCGGGAGCCTTGTACTGGAGAGCAGCGGTGGTTACCATCTCATCGAGGTCGATATCCTTGGTAGCCCCCGTGATATCCAAGACGAGCTTAAGGAGACCGTTTTCAACCGTAGCCTTCTTCACCGTGATCACAGCAGCGCTGTTCGTAGCGCGGTAATCGCGATCGATGGGAAGGTAAGTGAAGTTAGCAGGATCCGTTTTGATCTCAGCACCTGCGGGGTTGAGGTGGTAAACCGCCTCAGCGTAACGGCTGGTGAGTTTGGAAGTAGTGGCCTGCGTGGGGTTCACCTTGTAGTCAACGACACCGTTCACGAGCTGGTTCACCGTCCAAGTGTTGTAGGCGAACTGGTTGCTTTCGATGGCTTCGATACCGCGATAGTAGCTATCGGGGATGAGTTCGAGACCAACGAGGAGGTTGTATTCGAGGAAGTTCAGACGTCCATTAATCTCGCCAATTTTGTCTCTGAGAGGTTTCACCTGGGCTTCGATGAGTTCATCAACCTTTTCCTTCGTGGGACGCTTAGCGAGTTCGTCATTTACTTTTCCAAGAGCAACATTCACCTCATCGAGAGCAGTTTGAAGATTAGTGATCTTCGTCGTGTTCTGACCGATAGCAGTCTTGTTCTCGCCGATAGCAGTCTTATTGTTATCAGCAGCCGTCTTGTTGGCAGCAACACCTTGTTCGAGCGTAGTGATCTTATTCAAGGCGTCGATTTGCGCTTGGCTGAGGAAGTTTTTCGTCTCAACAGCCTTAAGGCGTTCTTCAAATTTCTCAATGGCAGTCTTCTGCGCATCGATACGTTTGCCAAGCGCCTCATCAGCCTTAACGAGATCGCCCACCTTCGTATTGAGCGTATTCTCGAGCGTAGTTACGCTACCTTGAACAGCCAGAATATTGTTGGCGATTTCAGTAACTTTTTTATTGAAATCAGTCTGATCAACCTTGCCGTCGATGAGCGTCTGCAACTGAGCTTTCGCCTTTTCGAGACCCTCCACTTTCGTTTCGAGCGCTGCGATGCTGGCGAGAGCATCCTGAAGCTGCTTAGCCTGACCCTGAACCGTTGCGTTGGTTGCATCGAGATCCTTCTGCTTAGCGTAGTCAGCGAGTTTGCCTTCGATCTCACCAACCTTCTTATTAGTTGCATCGAGATCCGACTTCTTGGCGTAGTCAGCGAGTTTGCCTTCGATCTCAGCCGCCTTCTTGTTGGCCGCGTCGAGTTGTCCCTTCAAGGTGGTGATTTGTCCATTCAGGTCGTTCTTGACCGCCACGAGATCAGCCTTGTCAGCATTGATCTCCTTGCGAATGGAAGCAAAATCATCATCGTAGTCCTTGCAGGACACGAAAGAGCATGCGGGGGCTGCCACAACGAGCAGGCCGAGCAATGCGCCGTTAATGATTTTCTTGTTCATTAGAATATGAATTGAATTTATGAATTTGCTGTTTCCGTATCTTATCGTTTGATTTTCATCAAGTTACAAAACCCGATGCAACAACCGATCGAGAATGGGAACGGGCACTGAGAGTTCTTTTCCGGCGACTGACGTGTCGCAGTAACGGTTCGCGAGGAGATACTTCACTCCCTACACTCACGCTGCAAATTTAGGAATAAAATGCGACGTGCCAAACGTTTTGCGTAGGAACTTGCAATTTTTTTCAAGCAGCGGGCGGTTTGATCGTTCTCTCGCTTGGACTGTTCTTCACTCCACAACCGCCGCTTTTGCAGCGCGCTTCTCACCTCGAAACATGGGCAAGCGACTGAAGTTGAATCCCACATAGAGATTGATATAATGAATGGAGTTGCGCAGTTTGAAGTTCGTGTATCCGTAGTCGTACAAGTAGCTCACGGTCGATAGACCGGCGTAATAGCGCCCATTGGTGCGCACGATGCCGAAACGAAAGATGCAATCAAAGTTGAAGTTCTCGATGTTTCGCCAGAGGGTTTGCGTGGAGAAGGTTTCGCCGCGCTGATATTTATACCCCAAGGCCGGGGCGGCACTTCCCGAAAAGAGCCAACCGCGCCACGGCACCCAATTATAAGCATAGCCGAGCGAGACGGCCAACTGCCGATAGTTGATTTTGTCGACGCGCAAGGCCTCGATGAGTTCGGCCTTGGGCGAAAGGCTCTTGATGAAAGACTCGGTGCGCTGCGCATCGAAGTGCAGTGCCTGATCGTCATAGCGTGCGCCCAAGAGCCACGAACCGGCGCTGCGCAACTGCACCGTGCTGAGCGAGAAAGCCGCGGGATAGGAGAAATGCCGATAGTTGAACACATAATAGGCATTGACGGCGAGCGTGTGGGTGCGCATGGCAGGGAAGCGCACCTCTTTGATTTGCGCATTGTCCACCCCTTCGATGCCCGAAGCCCGCAAGAGGTTGAAGTTACCCCGACTGGCCACGTAACTGAAATCGAAACCCACCTTCGAATTGTAGGCCGCCACCGTCCATTCCGTAACTCTGCTACCGTAACGATCGGGCACCACGCCGAAAGCATAGCCCAACGACACGCCGTGCCAAGTGACATAGGGGCCAATTTTGACCATGTGCGCCGGCGAGAACACCAACGACAGGGAGCGCCCCTCGGCGTCGCTTCCGGTCAAGCGAATGAGTTGGAGGAAATGGGTATTATATAATTGTACCTGCGCGGCATACCGATCGCGCTGCACATAAGTGGTGTCGAAGGTATTGAAGAAGGTGGCCACATCCATCAGGAAATCCCAGACGGGGCGTTCGCGTTTTCGCCGCCAATCGATGCGACAATCCTCGGGAATGTTGCGCCATCGGTCCTCCACCTTCTGTCGTCGCGGAATCAGTCCGTAGGCCGAAAAAAATCGACCTTCCACAATCCGTCGAGTGCCTTGGGCTTTTTTTGCAAGAAGAGAGGGTGTCGACAGGAAGTAGCACCCGAATTTCGTTTGCTCGCGGCAAACGCCCTTCCGGAGTCGGCAGCAAATCGCTCCCCATCGGCAAAGCACAGCGCAGCGTATCTCCCCGCTCTCCCAAGCACCACTCGCCCACCCCACGCGCAAGCAGCGTAGGACAGGCGAGCAGAAAAAGGAAGAGGGCTCCGAAGAGTTGACGCATCAAAGATTCTGTGATAAAATGCGATGAAATCACTTCACCGAACTCGGTCAACCGATCTTCTTCAGCGTGCGAAGATAGGCGATGAACGAATCGGTGGAGGTCGGCATGTTGTGGGGCAATTCGTCTTGCTTGGGGAAGAGACGAACGGGATAACCGTCGCCGCCCGTCGTCATGTAATCATCGGCCACAAGCACGAGTTTCGTATTCGGACGAATGGGCACGATGCGACCGGTGGGGAGTTGTAGGGAGATCGACGTCACGCGGCCGCGCTTGTCGAGCACCGGAATCACGCCGGAAGTTTGAACAAAGCCCAGTTTGCACTCCGTGTAGCCGAAGTTCATCAAATCGAGCAACTGACGTCCGGTGTAGTTATAGGCATTGAGTTTGTTGGCAAAGGGCAGTACCTCGCCCACATTGAGCACGGTGATGTCGCCTTTCGGGAATCCCGAACGAATGCTGCCCAAATGGCTCACGCCCACCACCAGTGCATCGTCGGGCAACTGCCGGTCGCGGCGATAGGCGGCGGCGTAACTCTCGCACACCAAGCGCCCGATGGGGCTTTGCTGACGTGCCACACGACGATCGTGCTCAATGGCCTTTTCGGCTTCGGTGAGTTTCTGACTGAGCGGAATGCCACGGAAGAGCGTGGTGTGATATTGCTCCTCGATCTGCGCTTGGAGTCGCGCCGCCGTGGGGTTGAGTCGCGCTTTGGGGTTGACGCGCACCAATTCGGGGGTGACCTTCACGACCTGATTGGTCACGGTGTCGACTTCACATTTGAGCATCGACACGTAGATGCCGTGCCACAGCCCCTGCACCACGGGAATGGGTCGCTTGCTGTCGGTCTCACCGATCACGGCCAAATGGGTATGTCCGGAAAGCACTCCGCAGAAATCGGGATTGTCCATGGCTTGGAGGTTCTTCTCGTCGCGATCCTCCCACAGGGCGCGTCCGTTTTTCATCTCCGTGCCGATGTGGCAAAGAATCAAGCGCACAGGCGCTTCTTCCACCTCCTTGTAGTTGGGCAAACGGCGCAGGGAGTCGAGCACTCCGGTGTAGTTGCCGTCGAACGACAAGCCCACCACGCGACGCGCCGAGGTTTGCCACGGTGTGTTGCTGGTGCTGAGCCCCACAAAAGCCACATTGACCGTGCGGTGATCGTTGATGCGCACGGGCACCACCGCCCAAGGCTGCACATAGTCGGGCTGTCGGCCGGTCGCGGTCTCACGCACGTTAGCCCCCACGTAGGTGATTTCCCACGAGCGGGGCTTGTTCTCCACGTCATTCCATTTGCGCGCCAGCACCTCCTGTCCTTCGTCGAACTCGTGGTTGCCGAGCACGCTCACGCGGATGCCCATGTCTTTGAACAGCTGCGGCATGAGGCTTGTTTTGCGCGTGGCATTGTAGAAGAAGCTGCCGCCGAAATTGTCGCCCGCCGAAACGGTGACGTTATAGGGGTAGACGCTTTTGAGCGAATCGAGGGTTTGCACCACCCACGCCGCCCCGGGCACGTGCTGGGCAGGATTGGGGAGGAGTCCGGCGTGGAAATCGTTGAGCGAGAAGACCGCCACCGTGACAGTGTTGCGGTCGGCTGCACGGAGCGCACCGCCGGTCGAAGCGAAGCCGGACAAGAGGAGCGCAGTGGCCAAAAGGGAGTGTTCATGTTTATCGATGAGTTAGCGCGACACCGCGGCGGATGGCAGCCGTGGCGTTGCATGGGCAAAGTTACGCATTTTTTTGGTAGGTTGCCCCTTTGATGGGACGAAAAAAAGCGAGATGGCAGCTTATCCGAAGGGCAACTGCCCCCAAAAAAGCGAAGGAGGGATGCGAAAGGGCGCCGCCGTCGATCGCAGGTTCCGACAAGGCAACAGCAGCCCTTCATCCGACTCATTTTTAGGCTGATGGATTGCTCCGCGGCCACAGCACCCGCCTTCGCGGCACTTCATTGTTTCAGCAAATCAAAGAGCATTTGCGCTGACGCATCGGCCGAAAGCCGGGCGATTCACGCTATATGGACACCGCAGAACGGCGGAAAAGGGGAGGTTGTGTTTTATCGAGGGCAAAACTACTGATTTCATTTCGAATAGACGCAATTTTACGAAAGAAAAGTCTCAAGACAATCGAAAAAAAGAAAACATTGAAGCAAAACAAGTGGACTTTCTTTCGAACTCTCCCTGTTTTTTTCGCCCAAACCACGCTCCTTTTCGGGAAAAAGCCGATATTCGGCGGCCTTCCCTCCTCGCCCCTCGCTTTCCCACGCGCACAGACACGCCCAAACGGACACGCGCCCACGCACATCGCGCACTCAGCGAGTTTGCATTTCTTGCCTTCACCCTTCACCTTCACCCACAACACCCTGATTATCAAAAGGAATAAGGGTGAAGATATGCACCAATTTAACACTTCACCGGTGAATATTTGCCCCCTCTTGCCTTCACCCTTAACCCTTTCAGCACCAAAACTTTACGTCCACAAGGTGAAGAGGTGAAGGCAAAAAACGAAAAACGCCGGACGCGCGCGTACACGTGCGCGCGTTGGGACAAAAAAACTCCCTCACGGCCGAAAACTTTCGGGCAGGAGGGAGCATTGTGATTTTCTTCGCGCTGCGAAGACTGAAAAAAAGGGAATCAGTGGTGCAAACGATCGGCTTTCTCAAATTGTGCACGCGCATAATCCAGCGTCACAGTGAATTCCTTGCGATTGTCGGAGGGCGCTTCGAACATGGCTTCGGTCATGATCGATTCGACAATCGAACGGAGTCCGCGCGCACCGAGTTTGTATTCCACCGCGCGATCGACCACATAGTCGAGCACCTCGGGTTCAAAGGTGAGTTTGATTCCATCGAGCGCGAAGAGTTTGGTGTACTGCTTCGTGATGGAGTTTTTCGGCTCGGTGAGGATGTTGCGCAGGGCTTCGCGATCGAGGGGATTCAGGTAGGTGAGCACCGGCAGACGACCGATGATTTCGGGAATCAAACCGAACGACTTGAGATCTTGCGGTTCGACGTACTGCATGAGGTCGGAAGTGTCGATCTTCTTTTTGTTTTGCACCGAATCGTAGCCCACGGTGTGGGTGTTGAGTCGCTGCGCGATCTTCTTCTCGATGCCGTCGAAGGCTCCGCCGCAGATGAAAAGAATGTTGTGGGTATCGACCTGAATATAATCCTGATCGGGGTGCTTGCGTCCGCCCTTGGGGGGCACATTGACGATGGAGCCTTCGAGCAATTTGAGCATGCTCTGTTGCACGCCTTCTCCACTGACGTCGCGCGTGATGGAGGGATTGTCGCCTTTGCGGGCGATTTTTGTCGATTTCGTCGATGAAGACGATACCGCGCTCTGCGCGAGCCACATCGTAGTCGGCCACTTGGAGCAGGCGACTGAGGATGCTTTCCACGTCTTCGCCGACGTAGCCGGCTTGGGTGAAGACGGTGGCGTCGACAATGGTGAAGGGCACTTTGAGCAACTTGGCGATGGTGCGCGCCAAGAGGGTTTTGCCGGTACCGGTCGAACCGACCATGACGATATTGCTCTTTTCGATCTCGACATTGTCATCGTCGCCTTTGGCGTTGTGGCTGAGCAGACGCTTGTAGTGGTTGTAGACCGCTACGGCGAGGTATTTTTTTGCATCGTCCTGCCCGATGATGTACTGGTCGAGATAGGCTTTGATCTCCTTGGGCTTGGGCAGTTCGCCGAAATCGGCTTCGACACTCTCGGCCTGCGCGGTGCGCATGCTGTTGTCGACGATTTCTTTGGCGCGCTCGGCGCAGTCGCTGCAGATGCAGGCATCTGTGCCGTGGATGAGCATATCGACTTGCGTGGCCGGACGACCGCAAAAGGCGCAATGCTCTTCGTGTGAATTATGTTTGGACATAAAATGATTTTGTCAGGGTGATAGGGACGAACGACTTAGGCTTTACGTGCCAACACCTTGTCGATCATGCCGTATTCTTTGGCCTCTTCCGCCGTCATCCAGTAGTCGCGATCGCTGTCTGCCCAAACCTTGTCGAAATCGGTGTGGCTGTGCTCGGAGATGATGGTGTAGAGTTCCTTTTTGAGCTTCATGATTTCGCGTGCGGTGATCTCGATGTCCGAGGCCTGACCTTGTGCGCCGCCGAGGGGTTGGTGGATCATGACGCGGCTGTGGGGCAAAGCCGAACGCTTGCCTTCGGCACCGGCCACGAGGAGCACGGCGGCCATGGAAGCGGCCATACCGGTGCAGATGGTGGCGACGGGGCTCTGGATGAACTGCATCGTGTCGTAGATGCCGAGACCGGCATAAACGCTTCCGCCGGGCGAATTGACGTAGATGGAGATGTCCTTGCCCGAATCGGTGGAGTCGAGATAGAGCAACTGAGCTTGAAGCACGTTGGCGGTGGTGTCATCGATGGGGGTGCCGAGGAAGATGATGCGGTCCATCATCAAGCGGCTGAACACGTCCATTTGGGTGACGTTGAGTTGACGTTCTTCGAGGATATAGGGGTTGAGATATTGGTTTTGGACGGCGACCACGTCGTCGAACACCATCGAGTTGATACCGGCCTTTTGGGTGGCAAACTTACGGAAATCGGGATTCATGCGATGCTTCTGGATAAGGATGAATAAATTCGAGCTTCCGGCGACGGAAGGCACGATAGAAAAAGGCGAATGAGGGCAACGGATGATTATCACCCGCTCACCCTCATCCGATGATATAGCAAATAGTGTGCCTAAGCCACTATCTGTCGGTATGTTGTGTGCTTTTATTCAGCATTTTCGGCTTCGAAGAACTTGGCGAAGTCTTCGAACGAGATGCTCTTGTGCTCGAGTTTCACCACTTCCTTGAGTGCTGCGGCGAGCTTGGTGTTCACGCTGCGATCAACAAAAGCGTTCATTTGGTTGCGATCCTTGAGCATTTCGTTGGCGTAGTTTTCGAGGTATTCCTCGGGCACGTTGGTCAAACCGTATTGCGCGAACTGGATGCGTGCCGTTTGGAGGGCAGCTTCCTTGACGTCCTTCTGGTCGATGGTCACCTTGTTGGCCTCAACGAGTTGTTCCTTGATGAGGTGCCAGCGGAGTTCCTCGAGGCTCTTTTCGAAGTTCTTTTCAACGAACTCTTCGCCCTTGTCGGCGTTTTGGAGCTTCATGAAGCGCTTGAGCAGTGCTTCGGGGAATTCGAGCTTGCCCACCTTCTCTTCGGTGTACTTGCGCACATCGATGAGGAATTTCATATCGGCGTCTTGGTTGTATTGGCTTTGGATTAGTTCCTTCACCTTGGCGCGCATTTCCTCTTCGGTCTTCACGGTGCCGGGTTCGAACACGCGATCGAAGAGATCCTGATCGTAGGCGGCGGGCACGAAACGGCTGATGCTGCTCACTTGGAAAGTGAACTTGCCGGTGTGCTTAGCGGCTTCCTCCTTGTCGAGCTTGAGGAGAGCGGCCAATTCAGCTTCGCCGTGTGCTTCGGAGGGGTTGAACGTGATGACGTCGTTCACCTTGGCGCCTTCGAAGAGCTTCTTCTGATCTTCGCTGACGAAGTAGCTGGGCATGAGGCTCACGCTGTCGAGGCTGATACCACCTTCGAGCAAGTTGCCTTCTGCGTCTTGTTCGGCGAGAGCACCGCGCAAGATGTCGCGATCGGCGTATTCCTGCACTTCTTCGGGGTGACCGGCTTGCTGTGCGAAAGCCTTCACTTGCTCGTCGACCTGCTCTTCAGAAACTTCTACGTCGTAGTAGGTGAGCTGATCTTTGTCGGTGAGTTCGACTTTGAACTCGGGAGCGAGGGCGATATCGAACTTGAATTCGAAATCGTCTTGGTGCTCGATGTCTTGTGCTTGTTGCTGTTCAGACATCATGGGCTCGCCGAGCACGCTGAGTTTCTTTTCTTCGATGAACTTCTGGAGGTTTTCACCCACGAGGCGGTTGATTTCGTTCATCTTCACCTCCGTGCCAAAACGCTTATTGACCAGGCCGGCGGGTACTTTGCCCTTGCGGAAACCGGGCATTTCGGCTTTCGCCGCGATATTCTTGAGTTCCTTCTTGACAGCGTCCTGATAGTCGGCCTTCTCCATCTTCAGCGAGACGAGGGCGCTCACTCCGGACTGTTCGAGAGTAATGTTCATGAGGTGTGGTGTTTATGCTTTATTTATTTTGAATACGAATGATGAGGGCTTTTTCGCGCCACAAGTCGACAAACGGCAACGCGCTGTGCGAACTTCTACTCATTGTGCAGGAGCAGCACCGGAAAGCGCTCGCCGCACGTTGCGAACACCTATATATAAAAGAGGTATCCGATCACGCGAAAGCACCGTAAACGCAGACTTTACCGAGTCGAGTCTATACATTTAGCGCAGCAAAGGTACTCTTTTTTCGGCGAAAAAGGCGTATCTTCGCACAAAATAATGCAGTTACGGTCATTTATCCCACAATGATCTGCTGAAACCATACATTTCTCTACGATGAACCGACAAGATTTCCGTATCGTCTTCATGGGTACTCCCGACTTCGCCGTCGGTAGTCTGCGCGCCCTCGTCGAAGGCGGATATAACGTGGTGGCTGTGGTCACCATGCCCGACAAACCCGTGGGTCGCCACCAAAGCGAGCTATCACAAAGCGCTGTGAAACAATATGCTGTGGCGCACAATATCCCCGTTCTCCAGCCGGAGAAGTTGAAAGATCCCGACTTCTTGGAAGAACTGCGCAGCTATCGCGCCGATCTGCAAGTGATCGTCGCCTTCCGCATGTTGCCCGAAGCGGTTTGGGACATGCCGCCTCACGGCACGTTCAACCTCCACGCTTCGTTGCTCCCCCAATATCGCGGTGCCGCCCCCATCAACTGGGCGATTATCAACGGCGACACCGAAACAGGCGTCACCACTTTCTTGCTCGACCACGAAATTGACACCGGTCGCATCATCCACCAAGCGCGCACCCCCATCACGGAGGAGGACAACGTCGAAACCGTCCACGACCGTCTGCGCGACATCGGCGCCGGTGTGGTGACACAAACCGTCGATGACATCATCGCGGGTAACATTCGCCCCATCGACCAAGATACGCTCACGGCCGACACCGAAATTCGCCACGCACCCAAGATTTTCAAAGACACTTGTCGTTTGGCGTTCGATCTCCCGGTGAAACGCGCCTTTGATTTCGTGCGCGGCATGTCACCCTACCCCGCTGCTTGGACAGAACTGGTGGAAGAAAACGGCAAACGCACGATGCTTAAGATCTATGCGACTACACGCGAAGAAACAACAGTGGCAGAAGCCCCGGGCACGGTACTCACCGACGGCAAGACCTATTTCAAAATTGCCTTCCCCGACGGCTACCTTGCGCTGACGCAACTTCAACTTGCCGGCAAGAAGCGAATGACCGTCAGCGATTTCCTTCGCGGCTACCACCCCGAAGGTGCACTCCGCGCAGAATAACCAAGACTTCCGGCCTATCACCCTTTCAGCGACTTCTCCATGGCATTAGAAGCTCTCCCTCCCCAACCCGGTCTCGGCCGCACCGCCGAACTGCACCTCGAAGACGTGCAGCGCGCCGCCGATGTCGAACGTCAAGAACCCCGTCCTCAGCGTGTGCTCCCCGCAGAGTGGGCGCCCCAAAGCGCCGTGCAACTTACCTGGCCGCACGCCGACACCGATTGGCACTACATGCTCGCTGAGGTCACCGACACCTTCGTTCGCCTCGCCTACGAAATAGCGGTTCGCCAACCCCTCTTGATCGTTACGCCCGAGCCGGACGAAGTACAAACCTTGCTCTCGCGCCGACTTCCCGCCGCCGTTTTGCAAAACGTGCATTTCGTCACCGCTCCCACTGACGACACTTGGGCGCGTGATCACGCTTTTCTCACTGTGCTCTCCGACAACGGGGCCGAATTGCTCGATTTCCGCTTCAACGGCTGGGGCGGAAAATTCGCCGCCGACCGCGACAACGCCATCAATCGCCGACTTTTTCGACACCGGTTGGCTCCACGGACACTATGTTTCGGCCCTCGATTTCGAACTCGAAGGCGGCGCGATTGAAAGTGACGGTGCGGGCACACTCCTCACCACCGCGGCCTGTCTGCTCAACGCCAACCGTCGCAACGCAGACGACATGGTGCCGACGCCCGATCGCGAACAAGTGGAAATGCTGCTCCGCGAACGGCTCGGTGCCGAGCGCGTGCTTTGGTTGAACCACGGCTATCTGGCCGGCGACGACACCGATTCGCACATCGACACCCTCGCTCGTCTTTGCCCGAATCAGACTATTGTCTACGTCAAGTGCGACGATCCCGCCGACGAGCACTACGCCGAACTCCAAGCTATGGAGGCCGAATTGCAAGCCTTCCGCACGGCCGACGACCGTCCCTATCGACTTATTCCCGTGCCGATGCCCGATGCCATTCACGACGAAGACGGCGAGCGCCTCCCCGCCACCTACGCCAACTTCCTCATCATGGATCGCGCGGTGCTCCTTCCCACCTACGCCCAGCCCGACCACGACGAAACTGCGCGCCGTGCCCTCCAAAAGGCCTTCCCTCACCACGAGATTGTCGGTGTCGACTGTCGCAGCCTCATCCGTCAGCACGGTTCGCTCCATTGCGTCACGATGCAATATCCCCGTGGAGTCGTTCGTTTCGACTAAACCGTCGAACGTGCTCTGTCTCCCATTCTTTCTCTCTCGAAAAAAACTCTTCGCACAATGAAAGTTGCCCTCATCCAAATGCCTTGTGTGCCTGATCCCACACAAAACCGCAACCGACTCGCCGAACACATCGCCACCGCCGCGCAAGGCGGAGCCGAACTCGTGGTGCTGCAAGAACTGCACAACACTCCCTATTTCTGTCAAACAGAAAACACGGAGCTTTTCGACCTCGCCGAACCCATTCCCGGTCCTTCGACCGAGTTTTTCGGCGAACTCGCACGCCGCCACGCCGTAGTGCTCGTCACCTCCCTCTTCGAGCGCCGCGCACCGGGGCTCTACCACAACACTGCCGTGGTCTTTGAGCGCGACGGCTCGATCGCCGGCAAATACCGCAAGATGCACATCCCCGACGATCCCGCCTACTACGAAAAATTCTACTTCACCCCCGGCGACCTCGGTTTCGAACCCATCGACACCAGCGTCGGTCGTCTCGGCGTACAAGTCTGCTGGGACCAGTGGTATCCCGAGGGTGCTCGCCTCATGGCACTCCGTGGTGCAGAACTCCTCATCTACCCCACCGCCATCGGTTATGAGAGTAGCGACGTCCCCGCCGAACAGGAGCGTCAACGCGAAGCGTGGACGACAGTGCAGCGCGGTCACGCCGTCGCCAACGGTCTGCCCGTCATCGCCGTCAACCGCGTCGGTCACGAACCCGACCCCAGCGGACAAACCAACGGCATCCAATTTTGGGGTAGCTCCTTCGTGGCCGGTCCGCAAGGCGAACTCCTCTTCCGTGCCGACACCGAGAGTGAAGGCGTCTATCTGGTCGACATCGACCTGCAACGCAGCGAGAATGTACGCCGCTGGTGGCCTTTCCTCCGCGACCGCCGCGTCGACGAATTTGCCCCCCTCACCCGCCGCTTCATCGACTGATCGCCATAACGGAACGCAAACAGCGAAAACATTATAAAATAATCCCCCACTCGGCACATAACAGTGCTGAGTGGGGATTATCTTTTTCCTTTTATTGCTGTCCGCTAAACTTCAACGCGTAGAGTCAATCGGCAAGTGCAACAAGCTACGGCATAGCGCGCCCGAAAAGTCCTCTACTTTTTTTCGGCAAACTTCTCCACTTTCGTTTCGCACCCGCAAGTCTCCCGCTCGCCGTGCTCCATCGCGAACGAGACAACGCCGCAGTTCACCACATTTGGGTATTCCTCCGGCTCGAAATCCCGAAAAAGGAGAAAAAAATGCCCCTCATGCATACCAAAAAGGGCTCAGCATATACCCTAAAATGGGTATTGCCCTGTCTCGCGAAAGCCTTTAACTTTGCCAGTTGAAACTTACCTGGCATGAAACCTACAAAAATATCTTCTCCCCCTCCTCCTGGCGGGTGTCGTTCCTTGCGCCGGCGCTCCCTTTTCGCCCACCGCCGATGCGGATTCTTCCCCGGCGCCGGCCGGCACAGTCACCGACAGCACCGTGGTGTCGCCTTCGCGCCGGCTGAACGAGGCCACCGTCACCGCACATGCCGAAGCCACCCGCCTCAAATACGCCCCGCAGGCCTTGACCCTCCTCTCTGCGCGCCAAATCGACGGTTCAGCCTCCTCGCTCAACGAGGTGCTCGGACGCGTGGCCGGCGTGACCATCCGCTCCATGGGCGGGGTCGGCAGCAGCTCGCGCATCTCCGTGCGCGGACTCGAGGGCAAGCGCATGGGGCTCTACATCGACGGCGCCGCCATCAGCCAGATGAGCAATTTTGTCACCCTCGATGACGTGCCCACCGACATGATCGAGCGCGTGGAAGTCTACAAAGGCATCGTGCCCTACCGCTTCGGCGGCACAGCCATGGGCGGTGCGGTGAACGTCGTGCTCAAAGACTATCCGCCGCGCTATCTCGATGCGTCCTACGAGGTGGGCAGCTACAACACCCACCGCGCCAACTCCGTCTTCAAACGTAGTTTTGCCGACCTCGGGCTCGAACTGGGCTTAGGCGGCTTGTTTGTCGCGTCGGACAACGACTATGAAATGACACTCCACAACCTAAACGACCTGCGTGTGCGCCGCGGCAATGATGCGTTCCGCAAAGCCGTGCTCGGCGGCTCGATCAAGGAAACCCAGTTGTGGTTCGACGAACTCAAATCGGAATTCATCCTCACCTCCACGCGCCAAGGCATTCAAGGCATCGACTGGGACTATCGCAGCGCCCACAACCACGCTTCGTCCTTCCTTGTCTCGCTCGAGGCCAAGCGCAAACACTTCTTCGTCGAGGGGTTGGATTTCGAGTTCTCCACGGCCTACAACATCGGACACTACGGCCTTTGCGACACCGCCCGCGTGCGCCACGCCTGGGACGGCCGCACCTATCCCACCCTCTCGCCCTTGGGCGGCGAAACGGGGCCCTTCGCTTCGGACGGTCACCATCGTTCGCACGATTGGATCGGCAAGTTGAATTTGGAATACACCCTCCGACCGGATCACGCCCTCAACCTGAACCTCTACGGCACCAGCACTTGGCAGCAGCCCCACAACGAACTGATGGATCGCTCGCTGGGCTATCCGGGTAACTTCGACAGTCGCCTCACCGCCCTCACCACCGGCTTGTCCTACGAGGCGTTCTTCTTCGACCGCCGGCTGCAAACAGCCGTTACCGCGAAACACTTTCTCATCGGCTCGCGCGCCAAAATGCTGCACAACTTCTATTTGCGCGACATCAAGACCATTCACATCGACCGCGGCGAATGGGGCGGCAACTTCGCCGCTTGCTATCGCATCACCCCCCTCTGGACAGTCAAAGGCTCGGTGGCTTCGGAAGTGCGCATCCCCACAAGCGAAGAACTTCTCGGCAACAGCTTCAACATTCTCCCTTCGCCCGACCTGCTCCCCGAACGCAACAAGAGTGTGAACGCCGGTGTGCTCTATCGGCGTCCCTTTTCCGACGATCGGGTGTGGGAAGCCGAGTTCAATGTCTATATGAGCGAACTCACCGACATGGTGCGTTTCACTCCCGACCTGTTGCCCACGATGGCGCGCTACACCAATTTCGGACAAGTGCGCACGATGGGGCTCGAAGCAGAAGTCAAAGCCGACGTAACGCGCTGGTGCTACCTCTACGCCAACGGCACTTGGCAGATTTGCGCGACCGCCGGCGCACCTTCCCCAACTCGAAAGCCCCCAACCCCACTTACGACCTGCGCATCCCGAACATTCCCTACCTCATGGCCAATTTCGGCGGCGAACTGCACCGCGCCAATCTCTTCGGCCGCGGCCAAAACACGCGCCTGCTGCTCGATGCCTCGTATGTGCACCGCTATTCGTACGACTTCGAGATGGGCGCTTATCTCGAAAAGCTGATTCCCACCTCACTCACCTTCGATGCGGCCATCGAACAGAGTTTTGCCAACCGACGCTGGACGCTCACGCTGAAAGTGAAGAACCTCACCGACCGCGAAACAGTGTCGGAGTTCAATCGTCCCCTGCCCGGCCGCACCTGCTCGGTGAAACTGCGCTACTTGCTGCGCTGAATCCTCATTGTTTCCAATTTTCCCCTTAATACTTCATCTCTATGTTCAAGAAAATGCTGTTTTGCGCAGCGGCCGGCCTCCTGTTGCTGGCTCAAAGCGCCTGCGACAACGACAAACCTCAACCCACTCCCTCCGCTCAAAAGGGTTCGACGCTCATCACCACCACGGTGGTCAACCCCGACGGGGCAAGCGGCGTTTGCTACATGCAACTCATCGACGGGCTGACGGGACACTACGACAACGCGAAGGCGGTGCCCGCCGGTTTCGGCGCTCCTCCTGTGGTGCAGGGTCGCGACGTCTTTGTGCTGCCCGACTATATGGGCAACAACAAGGCGGAGATGCGCCACTATGTCTATGAAACCAACGGCACGCTGCAACAGCGCGGCACACTCGCGCTGCCGGCCGGCGCGGGGGCGGCCAATGTGTGCAAGGTGAGCGACACAAAAGCTTACGTTTCGTTCCAAAACACGGGACAGATTTGGGCATTCAATCCCTCGACAATGCAGAAAATCGCCGAAATCGATATGAACGCCTTGGCACAGAAGGACATGCGCGTAGCTCCTGCCGCCATGGTGGAACGCGACGGTCTCCTTTTCGTGGGTCTCAACCAGTTTGACGCGCAATGGATGCCGACTGCGAAGCAAGCCGACATGGCCGTTGTGGACACGAAGACCGACAAAGTGGTGAAAAAGATCAGCGACACGAAGCACGAACTGAGCTTTGCCACGCGCCCCATCGACCCGCATTCTGTTTTCGTGGACGCCCAAGGCGACATTTACGTCAACTGCATGGGCAGCTTCGGCTACAAACCGGGCTTTGCCGGCGGTCTGCTGCGCATTCGCAAGGGACAGACGGATTTCGACCCCGACTTTGTGATCAACTACCAAACGGCGAAGGTGCAAGGCTTCGACGGAGCGATCGACTATGTGGGTACTGTCCGCCTCGCCTCCGACGGAAAAGTCTATGCCATGGCCGCCAACTTTGCCCTCGATCCCAACAATAAGAATCCCTATCTGGCCAAGGTGATGTTCCCCGTGGTGATCGATCTGCAACAACGCAGCGTGCAGAAGATCGACGGCATCCCCTATTCGAACGGCCACGCCGTGGCCATCGGCGAACGCGACGGCAAACTCTATTTCGGCAGCGGCAACGACGAGGCTTACGGCTTCTATGCCTACAACCTGAAAAACGAAAAAGAGCGAAGGCTTGGCCTTCACGGTGGTAGGTATGCCTTCGCAATTCGAAACGCTCAAATAAGCACGCACTTTCGGAAGTTTTCTTCCTCTTCACCCCAGCTCTAAAGCTGTGGAGCACAAAAAAGGCACCGCCTCACTTGAAAAAGTGGGCGGTGCCGTTTTTTGTGTGGAATGGTAGGGCGGTGCACACCGGAAGGTGCGCGGTGGGAGACAATTAGTACTTCTCGGCGTAGTTGGACACGCTGAGGTCGGAAATGCGACCGACAAAGCGACCGGTGCGCGCAAGGGGGAAAAACAAGCGTGCGCTGGTAGTACATTTTCGACGCGGCATAGGGATCGGCACTCGCGCCGGCGAGACCGGCATCGGTCGATGCGCTGCCGAGCGTCAAGGGATAGAGGGCTTGACGGAAACGGCCGTCGACAAAGAGCAGCGTTTCGCGGTTGGTGCCCACAAAGGAGAGACGCACTTTGCGACCGGCGGGCACGACGTAGTCGAACTCGTTGAGATAGCCCTCACGCTCGAAGGCGAGTTTGCCGTTCTTGGGCGAAGCGAGATACACGGTGGCATCGGACGAGGAGAAGAGGACATCGCCGCGGCGCACGGAGTCGGCTTCGAGTTCGAAGGAGACGGTGTAGTCGTAACCCACGGCATCGCCAACCCAATCGACGGGAGCATTGGGCTGCAACACAGGACGCGGGCAGCGCAAGGTGGCACGCCCTTCGGCAATGCCGGGCAGACGGCCGAGGAGGTTGACGCCGGGGGCTTCGCTGAGGGCGGCTCCGCGGCGGGCGAACTCGGCATACGGCACACTCACGGCTGCTCCCGTCCACGTCTTGGCGGAGATGGTGCGGAGAGCGGGCATGACGCGGTGGTGGATGTCGCGCACGGTGATGCCGTTGCCGGCGTGGTCGTTCCAAACGGCGAACATACCGCCGAGAATGGCGGGATCGCCCTCTTCGAACTTCTGATTACCTATCTGCGCCGGTGTCCATTTCTCATAGAGCATCGGGCAGTTGAGGTAATCGTAGTAGTAACCGGCGGCGGGGACGATGTAGACGTAGCCGTCGGGGATGGAAATGAGCTGATAGCCCTGGGCTTTCATCTTCGCGGGGTCGGCATAGCCGTTGTACCAGGCTTCGAGAATCACGTTCTTGCTCTTGACGGGCGTATCGCCGTGGGCATGCGTGAGTGCGCCCCAGGCAACAGCCTGCTTGCCGTAGCGTTCAACGTGGCGAATGAGGTGGTCGGTGAGCGAACGGAAGAGTTCGACCACGGCTTTGTCTTTGTTGCTGTATTCGTCTGTGCCGATGTGCACACGCGGGCCGACAAATACGGGATCGGGGCCGGCACAATACTCCGTGAAGAGGCTGTCGAGGAAGGGAACGACGGCGGGATTGCGGAGATTGAGGTGGTCGGCGCCAAATTCTTCCGAGCCGAGTGAGGGACGGTAGTGCGTAAACGCCAAAGAGTGGGCGGGTACGTCGATCTCGGGGAGGATTTCCACGCCCTGCGCGGCGGCTTCGCGCTGGAAAGCACGGAACTCTTTCTTCGTATAGCTACCGTCGCGCGCAGTAAGTCCGGGGAAGAAGTCGCTTTCGAGACGGAAAGCGGCGGGCGTCTTCGCCCAATCGTTGCCGAAGTACTGCTTGAAGCCGTTATCGTTGAGGTGTACCTGCAAGGTATTCATCTTATAATAGGCCATCACCTTGACGAGTTGGCGCAAATAGTCCATGGGGATGTATTTGCGGCCGACATCGATCATGAAACCGCGCACAGGATAGGCGGGGCGGTCGGTGGCTACACCACAGGGGAGGGCATGCGAGCGGGTTTGTTCGCTGATTTGCAAAATGGTGCGCGTACCCCAAAATGCACCTTGTGCGGTGGCGGCGGTGATCGTTGCGGTTTCGCCAACGGTCAGGCGATAACCTTCGGCACCGAGGGTGTCACGGCGATCGGCGCGCGACAAAACGAGGTCACCGGCGCGGCCTTTGCCTTGCACGACGGTGAGTCGGCTCGAAAAGAGTTCGGCGTAGTCGGCGGCAAAGCGTTCGGCCACAGGCAAGAAGGCACGATCGGTCACCACAATGCGGCCGGTGGGATGGAAATCGCCACGCGCGCCTTGCCAAGAAGTGAGTTCGGGCACGACGAAGGGACGAGGGTTGTCGACTGCCGCGGCAGCATTTGCGCCAACGGTAACAAACAGCGCCACGAAGGTCAGCGCCCAAAATTGAATGCGTTGATAAAGGTGCATGATGTATGGATATTAAGGATTTGACGATGGGGGAGCCTCATCCGGAAACTCGCCGCGTGCGCTGTCGAGGAGAGCATCGGGAGAGGCAAAAGGATAGACTTGGGTGAAAATTTGGCGCGTGAGTTGAGGTTCTTCGCGCAAAGCGATTTCTAACCAGCGGAGATAGAACGCACCCTGCTTCAATCGCCGAGCGGCGTAAGCGATGTAGGGGGCGGCCGGCGCGGAATCTTCGGGACGCGAATTGAACAGCGCCCGCCAGATGCCGCCGGAGCCGGGATCGTCGAAACAATCGTTTTCACAAAGGGCATGGGCGATGCGGCGCCGTGCATCGGGGGTGAAACCGTACATCTGTGCCATGTGCGCGATGACATCGGCCGCAAAATCGGGTTGGCGGTGGGCGACGGCGAGTTCGAAGGTGCGCAAATGAATTTCGGCCTGCTCCACTCCGAGCGAGGAGGTGGAGGCCAACATGCTATAGGCGGTGCGCATATCGCCTTCTGCCGCATAGGTAAGGGCGAGGTCGCCTGCTATGCGAATTTTGTCAGGGTTCTCGTTCGGACAGTTCTGCGCGGCAACTTCGAGCACCTCGCGGGCTTGTGCAAACTCGCGACGGTTGACGAGAATCTCACCGGCCGAGAGCGCCATGCTGTAGTCGTTGGGGAAGAGGGCATGATAGGTTTCGTAGACTTTGAGCACTTCATCCCAATGCTCCAGCCCCAATTCTCCAATGGCCTTGAAGCGAAGAGCTTTTTCGTTCTGCGGTTCGATGGCAATGGCAAAGTCTGCAGCCTCAACACACTTCTCAAATTGCTTTTGTTCGTTGGAAATATCAGCTAAAAAGAGCCAAGCATCGAGATTGTAAGGATCTGCATCGAGCACTTTCTCAGCCATCTCGCGCGCTGCGTCGTGGGCTCCCCACTGTGCCATGACTTCACCTTGGAGCAACTGCGCTCGTGCATATTCTATAGCCTGCTCCGGGATGCGCAATAAATACTTTCGCGCATAAGCCGGATGGCCGTAGTCTAAAAAGAGTTCGCCAATTTCAAGCAAAAGATCGTTGATGCCCATCGGGGTTTCGCCTTCTTCGGCCTGCAAACGCGAGTCGAGATCGGTTTCGTCGGCGAGTACTTTTTCATAAATGGTGTCCGCCGCGTCGAACTCCATACGGCTGAGGGCGCGCTCGGCATAATAAAATTGGACATCGAGGTGCTGCTGATCGGACATTTTGCGCACGACTTCATCGGCTTCTGCCCAACGGCCTTCGTTTTTGAACCGATAGGCACGACGAATCTGCACTTCCGGATCATCGGGGTGCAGACGAAGGGCAAGGCGGATGCAGGTTTCGGCCTCGAAGTATTGATTGTTTTGCTCGTAGTAGTCGAGTATATCCAAAAGATCAGGGGCGTCCATCCACAAAGGAACGGACGCCTCCGACATTTTTTGTTCGTACTCGCTCACCAGGGCTTTGAGATCTGTGGGTTCTCGCTTCATAGGTGGGCAAATTGTGCGCGCGTTAGCATAATTGTTGCCCGATTCCCGCAGTGAATGAGCGGGTTCGGTCGTGGCAACAGGAACGTGCGCGGATCTTTTATTTGTGTTTGTCTTCTTTGAGCGAAACGGTGCTGTTGAAGATCAAATGTTCGGGCGTGGAATCGGGGTCTATATTGTAATAGCCCGTACGCGTGAACTGTAAATAGTGGAGCGGCTGAAGGGTTTGCACATATTTTTCCACATAGGCATTGCGGTTGATGCGAATGCTGTCAGGATTGAGGAAGGGGCGCATGGCATCGATACCGCGCACGCCGTTTTCGTCTTCATATTGCTTGATCGCGTCGCGCGGATTCTCGCAGGTCCACAGACAGGCGTAGTTGCGCACCTCGGCGGGCAGGCAATGAGCGCAGCTTACCCAGTGGATCGTGCCTTTGACCTTGCGGTTGGCGCCTTCGGTACCGGCCTTGGAGGTGGGATCGTAGGTGCAGTAGATTTCTTCAACGAGTCCGGTTTCTTCGTTTTTCTTGAAGCCGGTGCAGTTGACAATGTAGGCACCTTTGAGACGCGTCTCCTTGTCGGGCGTCATACGGAAGAACTTTTTATCGGCTTCTTCCTTGAAGTCGGCACGCTCGATCCACAATTCGCGGCTGAACTCAATGGTGTGCGTTCCTTCCTCTGGACGTTCGGGGTTGTTCACCACTTCGAGTTCTTCTACCTGCCCTTCGGGATAGTTCGTGATGACGAGTTTCACCGGATCGAGGACGGCCGAAACACGGGTGGCACGTTCGTTGAGGTCGGCACGCACGGCGCTCTCGAGCAACTTCACATCGTTGAGCGCATCGAAGGTGGTGTAACCGATTTTATCGATGAACTTGCGGATGCTTTCAGGGCTGTAACCGCGACGACGAATACCACAAATGGTCGGCATACGAGGATCATCCCAACCGTTGACCACGCCTTCTTTTGTCAAAATCAGGAGATTTCGCTTAGACATCAGCGTGTAGTTGAGATTGAGCTTGTTGAACTCAAACTGACGGGGACGATTATCCGAAAGATCCTCTCCACGCGTTTCCTTATACCAGTCTACAAACAGGTCGTAAAGCGGGCGGTGGGGAACAAATTCAAGGGTGCAGATGGAGTGGGTTACACCTTCGAGATAGTCGCTCTGCCCGTGTGTGAAGTCATACATGGGATAAGCGTTCCATTTGTTGCCGGTACGAATATGAGGCATGTTGAGCACGCGGTACATAATGGGATCGCGGAAGTGCATATTGTCACTCGCCATATCAATCTTGGCGCGCAACACCATTTTGCCGGGCTCAATGCGTCCACTGTTCATTTCTTCGAACAGACGCAAGGACTCTTCCACCGGACGGTCGCGGTAAGGGCTGGGCGTTCCGGGACGTGTGGGCGTACCCTTCTGCGCCGCGATCTCCTCGCTGCTTTGTTCGTCGACATAGGCGCGACCTTGTTTGATCAAGGCCACAGCAAACTCCCAAAGGTCCTCAAAGTAGTCGGAGGCATAGAGGATTTTTCCCCAATGATAGCCCAGCCACTCAATATCTCGCTTGATCGCTTCCACATATTCGTGGTCTTCCTTCTGAGGGTTGGTATCGTCCATGCGGAGGTTGCAGACGCCGCCGAACTTTTGCGCCACTCCGAAGTCCAGGGCGATGGCTTTGGCGTGTCCGATGTGCAGGTAGCCGTTGGGTTCCGGCGGGAAACGCGTTTGAAGGCGACCGCCGTTCTTGCCGGCAGCGAGATCATCTTTCACGATTTGCTCGATAAAGTTGAGCGTTTCCTTTTTGTCTTGAATTTCTTCGGGAGTGGTGGACATATTGGGTAAGGGTTGTTAGTTGGCCATTTCGGAGAGAAACTTGATCCGCACCAAGCGAATCTCGTCTTCTGTGTAATCATCGCCGAGTTCGTCGTAAGCACTGTCGAGACAGTCCGTATCGCTCTCGCGGAAATAGTCGAAGATGTCGGCGATGCTGTCTTCGTCCATGATATCGTCCAAGAAGTAGTCGATGTTGATCTTTGTTCCGCTGTAGACAATGGCATCAATATGATCGAGCAGGTCTACAAAATCGAGTCCTTTGGCCTTGGCCAATTCGTCGAGAGGAATTTTGCGGTCAATCGCGCGGATAATATCTACTTTGAGCTGCGATTTTTTAGGTACCGTGCGGAAGCGGAACTCTTCGGGGCGCTCGATCTCATTGTCCTCGCAGTGGCGACGGATGAGTTCGCAGAAGCGGGTACCGTAGCGTTTCGCCTTTCCGGATCCGACTCCGGGGATATTTTGCAATTCCTCAACGGTTTGCGGATAAGTCGAAGCCATGGCTTCGAGCGAAGTGTCTTGAAAGATCACATAAGGCGGAACGTCCAACTCCTTCGCCATGTTTGCGAAGATCTTTGAGGTGGCGATACAACTGCGGGTCAAGTGCCGCGGCGGCTCCGCTCTGTTGCAAAGCAGCACCTGCAATGGCTTCGTCGTCGAAATCGTTATCTTCGACCACAGGGAAGCTTTCAGGCTTCTTGAAAAAAACTTTTTTTCCGGCAGGAGTAACCTTCAATACGCCATAATTGTCCACATCTTTACTGAGATAGTTGGCAATGAGCGCTTGTTTAATGACGGCGTTCCACACGCGGTCGTCTTCCACATCTTCGGCAATGCCAAAGCATTCCAATTCATCATGACGATGAGCCACCACCTCATCGGTGGCGTTACCCATCAATACGTCTTTAATATAGTCATCGCGGAAGTTCTCTTTCGTTTCGAGAACAGCCTCGATGACCTTGCATAAGTGATCTTTTCCTTCCACTTGTTTCTTTGGGTTTTTACAGTTGTCACAGTTGCCACAATTGTCCGGCTCATACTGCTCTCCGAAATAGTGCAGCAAGAGCCTCCGACGGCATACGGCCGACTCGGCATAGGCAGCGGTCTCCTTGAGTAGTTGGCGACCGATGTCCTGCTCGCTCACGGGTTTACCTTCCATGAACTTTTCGAGCTTCTGCAAGTCTTTGTGCGAATAGAACGCAACACACAAGCCTTCACCGCCGTCTCGTCCGGCGCGTCCCGTCTCTTGGTAATAGCCTTCGAGACTTTTGGGAATATCGTAATGTATCACGAATCTAACGTCGGGCTTGTCAATCCCCATGCCAAAGGCGATGGTAGCCACGATCACGTCAATATTTTCTTTCAAGAACGCATCTTGCGTATCGGAGCGCACTTGTGCATCCAGACCGGCGTGATAAGCACTGGCCTTGATATCATTGGCGAGCAAAATGCTGGTGAGTTCTTCCACGCGCTTGCGCGAAAGACAATAGATAATGCCGCTCACACCCGGACGGCTCTTGATGAAACGAATCACGTCATAGTCGACTTTCTCGCTTTTGGGACGTACTTCGTAATAAAGATTCGGGCGATTGAACGAGCTTTTGAACTCCACGGCATCGGGCATGCCGAGACTTTTCTTGATGTCGGTGCGCACTTTTGCCGTCGCCGTCGCCGTGAGTGCAATCACAGGAGCGGGACTGATCTTGTTGATGAGCGGGCGAATCTTCCGATATTCGGGTCGAAAATCATGCCCCCACTCGGAGATACAGTGCGCTTCGTCGATGGCATAGAACGAGATTTTGACCGATTGGAGAAAAGCGATATTGTCCTCCTTGGTCAATTGCTCTGGAGCCACATAGAGTAGTTTAGTGTGTCCGTTTAGAATGTCGGCTTTCACCGCTTCGATCGTGGCTTTGGGCAACGACGAATTGATGAAATGCGCCACACGGTTGTCTTCACCCGTCTGCCTCATCGCGTCGACCTGATTTTTCATCAAGGCAATCAACGGCGAGACCACGATAGCCACCCCCTCCATGAGCAGTGCAGGCAGTTGGTAGCAAAGTGACTTGCCGCCGCCTGTAGGCATCAGCACGAACACATCCTGCCCGGAAAGCAGTGTGCGGATGATGGCTTCCTGATTGTCTTTGAAGCACTCAAAACCAAAGTATTCTTTGAGTGGCTCGCGCAGATTTATTTCAGTCGTCATGGGGGATAGACATAAATAAAGGTGAGTTCCTCTCGCAAAGTTATAAACAACTTTTGATTCTACGCCCTCCGCGTCTTGATTTTTTTTCGTCACATCGAAAAAAGCCGAGCACAAACGGTAAAGGCATCGCGCCCGATTCTTTTTCCGGTGCCACACCTTATTATAATGAGTTCCTCCATTCGCAAGCACGGCCGCTCGCCACGGCAAAAAGCACTGCGCGGCACTCAGCGTGTCGCGCAGTGAGATCGCCTTCGGCCAAGAAGCCGGCAGATCAATCGCAAAAAAGAAGCAAACCTTAGTTCGCTTTTTCGCGCTTCTTGAGACTGTCGATGAGTTCGTCGAGCAGGGGGAGGATTTCCGAGATGGACGACTCTTGAACTCCGTGCCCACAAAGGATATCAAGCATACAATCGGGGATGCCCACCGACTGTTCGCGCAATTCCTTACCGTGTGCCGTCAGGCTCACGATGGTTTGGCGCGTATCCACCTTACCTTTCGTACGATTGACGATGCCCTCGCGTTCCATACGCTGAATAAGGGGCGTCACCGTGTTGGTTTCCAATGCCAAGCGCTTAGCAATGTCGTTGACCGGCAGCTCATCTGTTTCCCAAAGCACCATCAATACCAGATACTGCGGATAAGTCACGCCCAACTTGTCCAAATACGGACGATAAGCTTGCGTGATGAGGCGGCTTGCGGCGTAGAGCCGAAAGCAAAGCTGCTTGTCGAGTTTCAATTTTTCGTAGTCCATGTTCGTCTGTTTTTAGCCTAAGCGCATACAACCGACAGGCAATGCATCACGCACCGCCGGTCGGTTATACGATAGGAGTTTAGTGTTTGATAGTCAGCTTAGAAGAGCTGCTCAATTTGCTGTTCTATGTCTTTAATGTCGTGCGTGGGTTCGAAGCGAGCCACCACGTTTCCTTCACGATCCACGAGGAATTTAGTAAAGTTCCACTTGATGTCGTTGCTCTTGCGCCAATCGGGATTAGCCTTGTCGAGCATACCTTCAAGAATGGGCGTCAACTTGTGAGCGGCATCGAAACCGGCGAAACCTTTCTGCTGCTTGAGGAAGGTATAGAGGGGCAATTCGCCTTCGCCGTTGACCTCAGCCTTTTTGAATTGGGGGAATTCCACGCCAAACTTCATCGTGCAGAATTCATGAATCTCCTCATCCGTACCGGGAGCTTGACCGCCGAACTGATTGCAGGGAATGTCGAGGATCTCGAGTCCCTGAGCGCGATGCGCCTTGTAGAGCGCTTCGAGTTCGTCATATTGAGGAGTGAAACCACACTCGGTAGCCGTGTTCACAATGAGGAGAACTTTGCCCTTATAGTCGGAAAGGCTTACTTCGTTACCCTTTTTATCGTTGAGCTTGAAATCGTATACGGTAGCCATAGTTTGTCGCTTTTTGGCAAAGTGACGGCTTAGGTTTAGCGTCGACACCTCTTGAGGCGGGAGCGGACAGTTGGAAACCATTGCCATACGTTGCGCGTTTTGAGAATTTATTGTTGTCTATATGTCCGAAAGAGGGCTGTTCAGCACCGAGATTCGGTTATCTGATTGCAAAGGTAGAAAAAAGCGTCATATATCGCAAGCGACAATCTAAGTTTTTTGGAGATTTCGGCACGTTATTAAGTTTTTTCGGCTTTCCAACGTCTTGTTTTTCGCTTTGTCTGCGGGCAAATTCGCCCATGTGGATAGGAAAAGGGAGCAAATGTCCGCGTTTCCCTTGGCAGGCGGAAAGGTTTCGTGTAACTTCGCCGCAAGAAAAAAAATCCACGATGCTATCACTTGCTTTCTCCCCGGCCACGGCCGAGGATGCGCGCTTTGTGGCGCGCCACGTGCTCGAAGCCTTGCATTGGCACATGTACGACGAACCGCTCAATGCCGAACAACGCCAAGCATGGGACGAACTCACGGCCGTATGTCGCCGCGACGACGTGCTCTACAGCTACAAACACGCCCTTTTGGCCAAAATCGGCGACGAGCCCGTCGGCCTCATTTTGGCCTACGACGGCGCCAACTATCACCCCCTCCGTACGCGCACTTTCGCTCTCCTGCCGGCCTTTGCCGGAATGGACGTCGACAGCATGGACGATGAGGCCGTGGCCGGCGAATACTACATCGACTCGCTCGCCGTAGCCCCGTCGCAGCGCGGCAGAGGCGTTGGCGCAGCCCTCCTTGCCCAAGCCGTGGCGCAAGCCGCACAACTCGGACTGCGCCCCACCCTGTTGGTCGATCCCGACAACCCCGGTGCGCGCCGACTCTACGAGGCCGGCGGCTTTCGCGAGAGCGGAGCCGTCACCGCTTTCGGACAAACTTATCTGCGCATGCAGGCCTAAGTGCCCCTATCTCTTCAAGTCAAGAAAAAACCACGCGCCTTCATTCCGACGACGGAGTGAAGGCGCGTTCGCATAGGAGGTTCACCACTTTTGGGAAAGCATAGTCCGCCAATGCAGAGGCGGCACCCGCAACCAATCGGCCGACGGCGGCACAGCGGCGCGCACCACATAGGCATCGACATGCAAGCGCCGGTGCGTGAGTTCGTGTTTGAGATCGCGCACCAACATCTCGAACGGCGCTTCGCCCACACCGCAGGCCTTCCAATCCGGATGTGCCTCCACCTCTTCGGCCGTTATCGGTGCGGGCGTTTCGATGAGCAGCGGTTCGTACAACCCCTGCCAAATATCGCCCGAAGGTCGGCGCCGTATGAGCAATGCCGGCTCCTCCGCCGAAGTGTCGACGAGCAGAATGTAAGTGAAATAGCGGTGCGTGACGGCCACCTTCTTGCTCTTCACGGGATAGTCCTCCACCTGCCCCGTCTGTCGGGCGGCACACGTTTCGACCAACGGACAAATTAAACAGCGTGGTGCCCGCGGCGTGCACTGCACCGCCCCGAAATCCATGATTGCCTGGTTATAGTCTGCCGCACGCGCGGGCACCATCAGCGAATCGGCCAGTTGAGCAAACTCTTTCTTGCCGGCGGCCACGTCGATGGGCGTGTCGATGGCAAAAATAACGTGCCAACACGCGATAGACATTCCCGTCCACCACCGCTGTGGGCAGGCCGTAGGCAAACGAACAGATGGCCGCAGCCGTATAGTCGCCCACCCCTTTGAGTGCCCGCACGCCGGCATAGTCGCGCGGAAAACCGTCCTGCGCCACTATTTGTTGTGCCGCTGCGTGCAGATTGCGCGCCCGCGAATAGTAGCCCAGTCCTTCCCAACGGTGCAACACCTCGTCTTCCGTTGCGGCAGCGAGCACTTCGACCGTGGGAAAGCGCTCCACGAAGCGCAAATAGTAGTCGTAGCCCTGCGCCACGCGCGTCTGTTGGAGAATGATCTCCGAAATCCAAATACGATAAGGGTCAGCGGTTTCTCGCCACGGCAACTCGCGTCCGTGCGTGGCGTACCAATCCAGCAGCGTCTGGGAAAAGGGATGCGTCATGCCGTGATAAAGTGGAAATGAAGTGTGAGCGCACTCATTATTATATATAGGAGCACTCATTATATATATAGAACCGTGAGCAGCCGATCAGCGGCAGAGCATTTCGAGCTCGGCAATGTTGCCGGCCACGCCCACCTGTCGGCGCTCGTCGGCGCTATAAAGTCCGGCTTCTACCAAGCGATCGAGCAATGCGATGAGCGGTTGCCAGCAACCGTCCACATCATAGAGAATCACCCGCTTGTGGGTTTCGTTCGCCGTGCGGCCGGCCAGCAGGGTGAAGACCTCATCGAGCGTGCCGACGCCGCCGGGCAGCGCCACCAACACATCACTGCGGTCGATGATCACCGTTTTGCGGTCACTCAGCGCCGCGGTGCGAATTTCCACGTCGAGGGTTTCGCTCACGTGGTTACGATCCACCACAAACTGGGGTACAATGCCGAACACCCGGGCGCCGGCTTCCTTGGCCGCGCGCGCCAACACCTCCATCAGGCCCATACTCGAACCTCCGTAGAGCAAGGTGCGTCGTGTTTCGCCGATCCATTGTCCCACTTGTCGAGCCGCTTCGTGATAAGCGGCCGGCACATCACTGTGCGAAGAGAGAAAAACACCGATATTTTGCATAAGGCTGTATGATTTATATGCGTTTCTCGTCCTTCCGTCGCCCTTCGGTCTTGCGGCTGCCGCGGCTGCGAACCCCAAACTCGGCCGTTTTGTCCTCAACGGGCGACTTTGCGCGCAAAAATAGGGGGCGATTCGGAAGAGGCGTTCGGCAAAATTGCGAATAAATATCGGGAATCCCAACCTCAGCCCGCGCGATTTTGCCCCCAAACCTACAAAATTGCCATATCAAACCGCCGAAAACGACAAACTACGTTGAGTTTTGCATCTTTTTATCGCCCAAGCTATTTGCTACATGGGGGAAATACATAACTTTGCCGCCGAAACAAACAACTCATTCATCACATTCACATGAAAAAGATTCTCTTTCTCGTTGCAGCAAGCGCACTGATGGTGGCTTGCGGCCAAAAAGGTCAAACGTCTGACGCTGCCAAAGGTGGCGACAGCGCAGTAGCAGCTTCTTCTGACTCGCTCGTATTCGAAGGCGAACTCCCCGGCGGTGACGCTACGTTCAACACTCGTCTTGCACTCGCTCAGGACAGCACGAACGGTTTCTCGCTCAGCGAACAGAACACGAAGGACAACGCTACGCAAAACTTCAGCGGTAAGTTCGAAGCCGTTCAGAGCAAGGATGCTAAGGGCTTCAAGCTCACGGTAGCTCAGGACGACGTTCGTTACTTCCTCCAGAAGAACGACAGCACGCTCAGCCTCGTTGGCGACAGCACGCTCACTCCCGCTGCTTCCGGCATGAACTACGACCTCAAGCTCAAGAAATAAGCAGCTTTGCCTGTGGTCAGCGCAATAGCGCAGCCGCACAAGCAACACAAAACTCCCTCTCTTGAAAGCAATTTCGGGAGAGGGAGTTCACGTATAGGTACACCCCTCCCTTTTTCCCTCCACAGCATTCTCGCTTCGCCCATGCGTCTCCGCCCTTACCGCCACTCCCTCCTCGGTCTGCTCATCGTTCTGCTGCTTGGCCTCTACGGCACAGCCGAATTCATGCTGCGCACCGCCATTTGTCCCGAGCCGAGCCCTTATCGCCGCGAAGCCACGGCGCGCGACACCATGATTCACTACGTTCCCGCCCTGCGACCGTGGCTCGACAGCCTCGATCGTGCCCAAGCCCTGCACGACACCACGATCACCGCCCCCGACGGCACGCCCCTCCACGCCCGCTACGTGCGCTCCGCCCGTCCCACGCAGAGGGTCGCCCTGCTGGTACACGGCTACGGCGATGCCGCGGGACGCATGTACCACATCGGGCGCATGTATGCTCGCTCGATGAACGCCCACCTCCTCTTGCCCGATCTGCGCTACCACGGCCGCACACCCGGCACACACATCGGCATGGGATGGAACGACCGCCTCGACGTGCTCCGCTGGGCGAAGCTCGCCCCGCGCCTCTTCCGCCTCTCGCCCGACAGCCTCCGTCTCGTGGTACACGGCATCTCCATGGGTGCCGCCACCACAATGATGCTCAGCGGCACCGACGGACAGCCCAATTACCTGCGCGCCTTCGTCGAAGACTGCGGCTATACCTCCGTGCGCGACATCTTCACCAACGAGCTCCGCGTGCGCTACGGCCTACCGGCCTTCCCCATCATTCCCGCCACCTCCGCCTTGTGCAAATGGCGCTACGGTTGGTCGTTCGACGAGGCCTCGGCACTCGAAGCCGTGCGCCGCTGCCGGAAACCGATGTTCTTTATCCACGGCGGCAACGACCACTTTGTGCCCACCGCCATGGTGCACCCACTCTATGCCGCCAAACCGGGCATCAAAGCCCTGTGGATCGCGCCCCACTCGGCGCACGCCATGAGCTACATCGACCACCCCGAAGAATACGAGCGCCGCGTGCGCCAATTCCTCGATCGCCACGCGTGGTAAATCCATTGCTGCCACAGCGTGCGCGACTTTCCACTCCTTTTACTCCATCGCCTCCTTTTTTTCCCCTCCATGTCCTCCTCTTCCCCGTCCCCGACCGCCACACCGCCCACCACTTCGCCCGATGCACTCGCAGCTCAAGACGAACTGCCCATTGAGTCACACCCCTTTTCGCCCTTCCTGCCGCCCAACGGCCGCATGCTCTTTCTCGGCAGTTTCCCACCCACGGCCAACCGTTGGTGCATGCACTTCTATTACCCCAATTTCATCAACGACTTTTGGCGCATCATGGGTCACCTCTTCTTCGACGACCGTCTGCATTTCGTGGTCGACGGCGAAAAACGCTTTGACGAAGCGGCCATTCGCGCCTTTTCGGCCGAGCACGGCCTGGCCTTTTTCGACACCGCGCGCCGGGTACGCCGACTGAAAGGCAACGCCGCCGATGCCTTCCTCGAGGTAGTGGAGCCCACCGACATCGCCTCGCTCCTGGCCCCCATGCCCGAGTGCAAACGCATCGTCACCACGGGCGGACTGGCGGGCAAGGTGCTCTGCGAAACCCTCAATGTGAAGCAACTCCCCAAGATCGGCACGTTCGTACTGTGCCCGAGCGACACGCACAGCCTGGGACGTGACATCGAGTTTTGGCGTATGCCCTCGTCGTCGCGCGCCTATCCGCTGGCTCTCGAAAAGAAAGCCGAACACTATCGCCTGCTTTTCGACTGAACCACTGCGCGGAACGGTCATTCACTGCGCCATCGCTTCGCAGCCCGCCCGCATGTCGTTCATTCCTTCCTCTTTTTCTCTTTCCCGCATGACTCCCTCTCTCCCTTACACCGACCTTTTCATCGACTTCGACGACACGCTCTACGACACCCGCGGCAATTCGTCGCTGGCGCTGCGCGAACTCTTCGATCACTTCCGTTTGGAGCAGCATTTTCCCTCTTTCGACACCTTCTCGCAGTCCTATTGGAGCACCAACGAAGCACTTTGGATGCAATACTCCCACGGTGAAATCGATCGCGACACCCTCATCGTCGAACGCTTCCGCCTACCGCTCGCCGAGGGCGACAACTGCGACACATCGACACACTATTGCCTGAAAATGAGCGACACGTTTCTCGAACTCTGCAGCACCAAACCCGGCGTCGTGGACGGCGCGCACGAATTGCTCGACCACCTGCGCACACGCGGCTACCGCCTGCACATTTGCAGCAACGGCTTCGCCGAAGTGCAGCACCGCAAAATCGAAGCCGCCGGCATGCGCCATCATTTCGACACGGTGGTGCTGAGCGATGAGGCCGGTGCGAACAAACCCTCGCAGCGATTTCGACTTTGCCTTCGCGCAGACGAAAGCCGACCGCGCCCACACGCTGATGATCGGCGACAATTTCTCGACCGACATCGTCGGCGCGATGAATGTGGGGCTGGACACGGCCTTTTTCAACCGCCACCCCGAAAGCTTCACCGCCCCCACGGCACCCACCCGCGAGGTGCACCGCCTCGACGAACTGCGCGAGTGGCTTTGAGCCGATCTTCCGGCACCCACTCTCGTTCTTCACCCACAGGCTCCGCCCTCTCGCCCGCTTCTCGCACATTTCGGGAAACGACACCGCTCATTTCGGCCAACTGCCGCGCCCTTTCCCCTCAACTTTCCTCCATGGGTGAACACGCTCGGCGCACCATGAAGAAAAAGCGGCCGCCTTGCCGAAAAAACAAGGGGACTTTCGCGCATTTCTTCCCAACTTTTCGCGAAAAGAAGTCCGTTTTTCCGCCCTTCTTCTACTCGACCATACGAAAAAAGCGTTTCGCCACTCTGCAACGAGTGGCGAAACGCTTTTCTTTTGTGTTCGCTTTTTGGGGGAGGTGGGCGCAGGAAAGAGCGCCCCTGCGCAAGATGCCGCTAAGCCTTGAGCACCCACTGCTCAACCGCGTGGCCAACGCCGTCTTCGTCGTTGGACAGCGTGACGAAATCGGCCACCGCCTTCACTTCGTCGGCGGCATTGGCCATCGCCACGCCCATACCGGCGAAACGCAACATGGTGAGATCGTTGAAACCGTCGCCAAAGGCGATGAGTTGTTCGCGCGACAGATCGAGCTGCGCCAACAAGCGCGCCAAAGAGTAGTCTTTGCCCACACCGGGCGCCATGATTTCGAGGAAGAACGGCGCGGAGCGCGAAATAGACAACGTATCACCGAAGATCGTCTTCATCTTTTCTTCCAACTCTACCAGCAATTCGGGATCGCCGGGCATCAAGCACTTCGGCGCACCGCCTTCGAGACGCGAAGCCTCGGCGATGAAATCGGTCGTGACCTCAACGGGCATTTGATTGATGCGGGCTTCCTCGTCGAGATAGACCGAATCATTGCGTGTGGCGAGGATACAGTCATCACGATAGGTGAGTAACGGCAAGCCGTGGGCTTCGGCCAACTCCAACAACTGCGGCAGGAATCGCGCCTCGAGGGGTTGACAGAAAAGGAGTTCGCCGGTGGTCCAATCGATGATGTTGGCCCCGTTGCACGAGAGCACGAAACCACCGTTCTCCTCGAGTTTCAGCTGACGGGCGAGGGCGGCGATGCCATAGGTGGGGCGTCCGGAACAGAGCACGAGGCGCACGCCGGCGGCTTGGGCACGCATCAGCACTTCGAAGGTGTGGGGCGTGATGACTTTGTCGGAATTCGTGAGCGTGCCGTCGAGATCTAAGGCGATCAGGCGGAAGGGGGAAATAAGCGTCTGTGACATTAGGCGTGGGGGAGTTGATAACTGTCGAGCAAGGTGCCGTCGAGCTGCCAAAGGCTCACGAGACCATCGTCGTAGGTGGCAAAAGTGGGGGATTTCCGCCTTTAGGGAAGGTGGGGCTGCCGGTGTTGAGCGCGGCGGTGCCGTCGGGGTGGCGCGTGATGTGGGGCAGGTGCGTGTGGCCTTGACACAAGAGGTCGATACGGCCGCGCGGCGGACATTTCTCCCCATAGACGTGACCATGGGTGAGAACAATGTGGCGGCCGTTGTCGATGAGATGCGCGCAGGTCTCGGTGATAGAAAAAAATCGAGGAGCATTTGGTCGACTTCGCTGTCGCAATTACCGCGCACACACACGATTTGATCGGCCATGGCATTGAGTCGCGCTGCCACGCCGGGAGCATCGAGACCGGGGGCGAGACCGTTGCGAGGACCGTAGTTGAGTAAATCGCCGAGCAAGAGGAGCATGTCGCAGCCCATCTGCTCATAATGTGCCAAAAACGGCATCGAGCGCAGTGATCGAGCCGTGTATGTCGGAAACAATAAGGTATTTCATAAACTGCTGTGGGGAAAGCGAGGGAAAACATCGCGGAAATGAGAGCACGAAAATACGAAAAAGCGAGTCGCGCTCACTTGCGCGAAAAACTCCACACGAAATGCCGTGTCGCCCCTTATCTTCGGGATGTCGACACGGCATTTCAGTCTACTACGGAGGAAGCACCGACAGCCGTTGCCGTTGCGCACTTCAATCTTCGGTCGACAGCACCGAAACTTCGCCCGCTCGCAGCCAATTCGCCATCAGTTCGCGCCCACTTGGGGTCAGGATGCTCTCGGGATGAAACTGCACGCCGCGCACATCCAACGTGCGATGACGCAAAAGCCATGATTTCGCCGTCGGGCGACTGCGCGGTGATTTCCAAACAAGCGGGCAGACTGGTGCGATCGACCACCCACGAATGATAACGCCCCACGACAAAGGGATTTTTCCAAGCCGGAGAAAAAGTGCGTCGTCGGCCGTGATGTGGCACGGGGAGGAGATGCCGTGGTACACTTCGGCAAGTTGGCGCAAGCGTCCGCCGAAGACTTCGGCAATGGCTTGCAGGCCAAGACACACACCGAGCACCGGAACGCGGCCGGATGCTCGTCGCACGATGTCGAGCAGCCGACCGGCTTCACAGGGAAGGCCCGGGCCGGGCGACAACAAGACACGATCGTAGCGATCGACGCTTTCGACTTCCACTTCGTCGCACGACACCAAATGGGGCACGGCTCCGCACTCGCGCACGAGTTGCACCAAATTGTAGACAAAGGAATCGTGACAATCGACGATCAGCACGTCCTGTGCGGCACTCCGCGCCCTCGAACGGGGAGCTGCGGAAGCCTTGTCTGTCCTCGTCGGCACACTCATTCGCCCAAGATTTCTGCTTTGTGCGACAAATAGGTTTCGAGATCCTTGTCACCGCGGCCGCTCACGGTGAGTACCACGACTTCATCAGGACGAAACGTGAGTTTGGAGAGCACGGCCAGCGCATGACTGCTCTCGAGGGCGGGGATGATGCCTTCGGAGCGCGAGAGTTCGAAGGCTGCTGTGAGTGCTTCACGGTCGGTGATGGCCTCGACTTGTATGCGCCCTTCGGTGATGAGATGGGCAAAGAGGGGGCCGATGCCGGGATAGTCCAAACCGGCCGAAATGGAATAGGGTTCGGCCACTTCGCCTTGCTCGTCTTTGATCACAAGGGTGCGGCTGCCGTGCAGTACATCGGGGCTACCGACGGTGAGGGTGGCGGCAGTTTTGCCGGTTTGTGCGCCTTCGCCACCGGCTTCTGCGAGGACAATGCCCACGCGCTCGTCGTTCAAATAATGATAGATGGTACCTGCGGCGTTCGAACCGCCGCCGATGCAGGCAATGAGGTGGTCGGGGTAGTCGCGTCCCTCTTTTTCGAGCAACTGCACTTTGATCTCGGCGCTGATCACGCTTTGCAAGCGCGCCACCATGTCGGGATAGGGATGCGGGCCGACGGCCGAACCGAGGAGATAGAACGTGTCGTCGGCACAAGCACACCAATAGGCCAAGGCTTCGTTCACGGCATCGGTGAGGGTTTGACTGCCCGACTGCGCGGCACGGACTTCTGCGCCGAGCATGCGCATGCGTTCCACATTGACGCGCTGGCGTTCGATGTCGAGCGCGCCCATAAAGACGATGCACTCCATGCCCATCAAGGCACAAGCCGTGGCGGTGGCCACACCGTGCTGGCCGGCACCGGTCTCGGCCACGATGCGCCGTTTGCCCATGTGGCGGGCGATGAGAATCTGCCCGAGGGCGTTGTTGATTTTGTGCGCACCGGTGTGGTTGAGGTCTTCGCGCTTGAGGTAGAGTTTGCACCCGTATTTTTCGCTCAAGCGGCGAGCATGATACAAAGGACTGGGGCGACCGACGTAATCGCGCAACAAGGTGTGAAACTCTCGCTGGAATGCGGGACTTTCGATGATGTCATGATATTGCGACTGCAGTTCGTGCAATACGGCATGGAGTTGTTCGGGCACATAGGCGCCGCCAAACGCGCCGTAAAAACCATTTTGATCTACTTGATACGAATTCATAAGTCGGAAACGTTGAGAGGAGCGCCGAAATGCGCTCTTCGGGGATGAAGAATGGGGAATACGTTAACGGTTGCCGGCTGTGCATCTGCACAAAACGACTGATCTACAGCCATCTACACCGAACGAGTGGAAGAAAATTGGATTGTACAATCCCTTTCTCGCTGCCGGCACACAGAAAATGCTTGCGCAACAAGCAACTACGCCGAACAACGGGTAGAAAACGGCCACCTTTTTCGCCCCAACTCAAGCACCTCGCAGTGGTACCTGCCGCAAAAAAGCGCCTTGTCGTAGGGATACGAAAAAAAGAGACCTGCCGTGAGTCACGACAGGTCTCTTATACTCCTTATGGTCTTCAATAAACGTACACGAGATGTCAACCCACGATTAAAAATCCTGAGTTGTGCCACCAACGATTTGCGCTTACCAAATGAACCATTGAAATCTGAATTTGAAATTGGTTGCTGCAAATATAGACTATTCCGTTCATTCTGCCAAGAAAGAATAGCATTTTTCGCGCCGAAGCTCAAAGTTATAAGGATTTTAAGGCGAATACCGGCCTCTGCCCCTCTTTTTTAAGCATTAGGCGTCACCACTAATTGCCCGCCCAAGTAATCGACCAAGAACAATTTGGAGGGATCCGAATAGCCCATCTTCGCCAATTCTGCACGCAACCACGCTTCGTCTTTGTCGATGGCTTCCAATACCGTGGTTTTCACGGAGCCGTCGGTGAGCAAGGGGTATTTCAAATTCTCCTCACCGGCCATCACCACGAGCAACTGTCCATTCTGCTCCACCACGGCGCGTTTCACCTTGCGGATGTTGAAGATGTTGTGCATACGCAACTTAAAGGTCAATTCGTGCGCAGTGATTTTGGCCTTCTTGCACGCCGCGACATCCACTTCGCTATTGACGATCACCACCGTCGGGCTGCCGTCAAGAATGCGCTGCATAAAGTGACTCCGTGCCTTCAGGCGGCGTAACATATAGACGAGCGAAAACCAAATAAACAACACAATGGCAAACTGCCAAAGGTGCAAATCGCGACTATAAATCACACCACCGATGATTCCACCGAGCACGTAATTCATGATCTGTTCCCATCGCACTCGTGGGAGCAAGGTTACCTTTTTCCCGTGAAATTGATGACCATCACCATCGAAAGGAGACCGAGCAAAAACTTGAGCGCTATCTCCGCATAATCTATTGGCGTCATTGTAATAAATAGTTAGAAAAAGTCTCTCAATCGAAGTCCATTCTGATCAGTGACTTCACTTGCGAGACAAGAATAAAAAGGAATTTTTCAATAGGGTGCGCTTACTTCACGCTGTGCAAAGCGACTTTGAAGACCAAGGCAGACGCAGGGGGAATGTTGCTTCCCGACCCATTTTCGCCATAAGCCAAGTAGGCCGGAATGTAAAGTTCCCATTCGTCGCCGGGCTTCATCGCTTTGAGGGCAATTTGCCAGCCTTGAATCACGCCATTGACGGGAAACTCTGCCGACTCTCCGCGGCGATAACTGCTGTCAAACACCGTGCCGTCGATCAGTCGTCCTTCATAATCCACCACCACGGTGCTCGAAGCCGTGGGCGATTGTCCGCTACCGGATTTCAGCACTTTGTAGAGCAAACCGCCTCCCAGCGTTTGTACGCCCGATTCTTTCGCCTTCTGCGCCAAGAAAGCCTCACCGGCCTCTCGGTTTTTCGCAACGAGAGAATCTTCGGAAGTTGTCGAAGCAGGAATTTCTTCAGTGTGACGATATTGCCAATAGCTACCTGCTGCCACTACAACGACAGCCAAGGCGGCAAAAAAGACGAACAAACCACGGCGAGCGGGCTTTTGGGGGGAATTAGAGGGCGATTTCTGATTGTCCGACATGATGAATTAGGATAAATGGGGAAAGAAACAGCGCGCCGTAGCAACCTTACATCAAAGCGATGATAGCTGTCACACCACCAAAGACAATACCTGGGGCGTTGGCGATAGCAACGGGCCAGTCACGGCGCTCCTTAAACAGACCATAGGCGACCCAGATGCAGCAGTTGATGCAGGCCATGGCCGGCTGCAACCAGTCTTTCTGCGTGCCGGGGGCAGCGTTCAGATAATTGTTGATCGTGTTGATGTAAAACACATACATCAGTACTGCTGTGATGGTGCCAATGATTCCCATCACGCGTTCAAATTTTGCTTTGTCCATCTTTTGTTAGTTTTTCTGTGTTGACGCCGCTGCCACCGAACGGCTTCAGCGCGTTTGTTTTATGTAATTAATCGGGGGCAAATTTAGAATGAAGTTTCGAGAAAATCAAACATTCAGCTCGAAAAATACGTATCCTCCACATACAAAATGGATCAACCAACCTCAACCACCCTCTCTTCTACGCGCCAACTGCCCTGAAAAACCAACGACCTATATATATATTATTATATCAACTCCTCGAAACGCGGGATCTCACGGAGGAAAATCACCCGATCTCCTTCATAATCCATGCGACAACAATAATGCAGCAGCCCATTACTCACGATCAAGTAATCGGCCTTCAGCACGCTATTGTAACTCTGGATCTGATTGAACACCTCCTGCGTGATGGGCACCTGCGGTGCCTTGTACTCCACGATGACTCTCGGGCGAGCCCCTTCGCGCGCAAAGAGCACCGTGTCACAGCGCCTGCGCACTCCGCCGACATCGAGAGCAATTTCATTCGCCAACAAACCGGCAGGGTAGCCACACTCCGCAATAAGATAATGCACGAAGTGTTGCCGCACCCACTCTTCGGCGGTGAGCGTCACATACCTCCGGCGAAGCACATCCCACACCGTCGGCCGACCGTTGGCACCGGGACGCGTTCGCAACGTGATCGGCGGTAAATTCAAATTTGGAAAACTCATACATAGAAAAAACCTTTCGTCGGTTCGCCTCGCAACGAAGAACCGACTTTATTCTCATGGAACGTTCGAGACAAATTATGTTTCATAGCCGCTCAAACTTCTCACCTCATTACAGCGGGTGCGTTCATTTGTTCGCCGGCGCAAAAAACTTCGAAAGTACCGTCGTCATAAAACACACGAATTTCCTTAACTCGACGAGGCTGTTTGTCAAAATTATTCGCGTTAGTATGAAACACCGACTCAACCGGCTGCGCAGTGGTTCGGTTTGGAGTACGGTGTGCAGCGGTAGTACGAGCGGGCTGGGGTTGTACCGGCTGGGGAGCCGGCGGCACTTGTGGGGTTTCGTCTGCAAAGAACATAGGCATCTCACCTCCCAAAGGGGGAAAGGAGAAGAAGACTGCGTTTCGTGAGAAACGACATTTTGCACAAGCTCTTCCTGTTCAGAAGAAGCAGGAAAAGTCGTCGACGGCAAGCGCATCTCGCCTTCTTCAAAAAGCAACCAGTTGGTATTGATTTCCGGAAACTCACGATGAATCGCTTGCACCAGATTGTTCGACGGTTTCGTGCGCCCGGTGTAGATGCTGGAGATCGTAGCCGGCGAAACACCCAGCTTCTTTGCGAAGGCTTGTTGCTGTAAACCGTAACTCTCCATTACTTTTTTTAATGCGGAGATACATCGTTTCGCTGGGGTCTGTCATAGAGGCCATAATAATAAGCGTGGATTAAAAACGAGAAACTTCACAGACGCCCCCTGAGGAGGGAGGCGAAAAAGAGGGAAAAACGTAGTCGTAAAAAAGAAAACTCGACGTTTCGCCGACGTTTTTACTGAACGGTTGCGTCCAAATCGTGGAAAGGCGAGCAGGAGCAGGGGGGCAAATTGTAGGGCAAAAATGCGCTTCCGAGCAAGATCAACCTCAATATGCAGTTCATTCAACGGATATACAACTCACTTTATCCGCTTTTTTACGAACGTAGCGAAGAAAATCGAGGAATCTACCTCGCCGAGCATTCTTCTGGTACCTACTTTTGAAAAAGTGGAGCGACTGCATCCGAAGAGGCGAATTTAGTTATTCACAAAGACGAACTCACACTCGCGATTTCATCTACAAAAAGTAGAGATTAAAAACCGAGATATCCAAAAACCAAAGGAGAGAAAATCAACATTTCTATACTACAACCATATTTACACAAGTAAATCGCAAAGTATATCGGATGCGTCGTTTCGCTACAAAACTCTACATCTCCAAATTTATATCTGCAAAGAATAGGGGGTAAACTACTCAGACAAAAATAAGGTAAAAAGACTGAGTTTCACAGAACATAAGCTGAAAAAAAGAGCAAGTTATACACATCAAAAATAGGGGTATACACGCGAAAAACGCATATTTTCAAGATAAACACCTCAACAAAACGGCGGAAAAATCTGGTTTACAAATTGATATAACCGAAAAGACAAATCGCATATTTACAAATTCAGACTTGCTCAGTTTAGTGTTTTACATTTACATATCAACACGAAGAAAGAATACAAAACCAAATTACATGCGCTAAGATTTAGTATTTCGCATCACCTGGCAGATTTTAATTTTGAAATCTGATGTATGTCACCTTACTTTGTTTTTGTCAATTCACCGAGAGAGAAGGCTCGATTCACAGCAAATCAATCAAAAAAATCGCGCCAACGTCCCCTCCTCCGTCTCCAAGAACCTAAAAACGCTGTTTTTCGCATTAGCAGAGCGAAAAACAACACACAACTAATTCGTATTCAACAGATTGAGAAAGAAAAACAGGTTTAGCAAGCTGCATGCAAATAAATCAGTCTTTGCTCTCTATTGCCGCCGCTCACGAGCAAAATTCCCTCTTTCCCTTCCTATTTCGCTCCGCTTAGCCCTTATTTCTCGCCCTAAACGGGACAATTTACATCAAACGCCCCCACTCCGCTCCACCATACGCCCGGTGGGACGCTTCGTCCCCTCCTCTCAAACGGCAAAGGCAAGGAAGCACTGCCCCACCCTCTTCTTATATATAATAGGTGTCTGTTGTTTTCCCTTCCTCCTCGCAAAAAATCGACGAAGCGAGTATGCAATGAAAAAAAGCGGCGATGAGCCGCTTTTTCCGCTTCTATTTTGCCCCAAAATCCGAACAAGAATGAGCGGCGTCGAAAAAAATGGACGCCTAACGGGCACAAATAGAGCAGCCGAAATCTCCTCAAAAAAATGGTACGCGCCTATTTTTTTCAAAGTCTTCTCGGCCGGCCTTCTTCTTGCACATTCGGCAAACCGATCCACGCGCTGAATCACCCCACTTTCTCTTCCTCCCATCACCCTCCTCACCCCACGCATTAGCCGTTGATTTTGTCCGTGCCCCGCAACAGCAAGTCCCGGGCAGGGGCACCCGTTGCGCTGCCCCATCGAGCCGGGCAACTCCCCCACCCTCCGCTCGACCACGAAGCACAAAAAATCCCCGAGTCTTCTTTCAAAAAAAGAAAACTCGGGGAAAAATAGTGCTAAGCAAGCGAGAAAGAAATACTCAGTGCAAAAATAAAAAAAGAACAGCTCCTTCATCAAATCTTCCGATGAGATGGCTGGGTTGTCCACCCCTTTGCTCCGTGCATCGGTTCGGCGAATTTGCGCAATGATATCCATCACTTTTCGGCCGGTATAGTTCTGCATGGCCGGCATGATATTGCGTTCCGCCTGCCAATCAGAAACTCCCACAAAAGAAGCAATTCCGCTACGCGATTTGTCGGGTGCATAATAGGCCAACATCAGTTGCGAGAAGAAGCGAAACAAAGCAGGCATCACCATTTGAATGGGATTCTGCTTTGGATTTTTGTAAAAATAGTTCGCTATTCTATTGACCTTTGCGATGTCTTTTCGTCCCAGCGCATCCGTCAGTTCGAAGATATTGAACTCTTTGCTCACGCCGATGTGCGATTGCACCAGCGCCAAGGTGATGCCCGTCGGCGCTCCATTGGCCGCGACAGTGAGTTTATCCAACTCTCCGGCCAAACGGCTCAGGTCTGCACCCACATCCTCGGCCAATAATTCTGCGGCCGGTTGCTCGATCGGCACTTTTTTACGCCTGGCATAATCCGTCACCCATTTTGACAGCTGCCACTCACGGAGTTTGGCACTCTCGAAGAGCACGCCCACCTTTTCCACCAACTTTGCGGTTGGTTTTCGGCGGTCGAGCGTGCCGTTCATGTGGCAGAGGATCAAAACCGACGTAGGTTGCGCATTGGGCGAGTCTAGCGATTTGAGGTAAGTGTCCAGCGGCGCCGTGTCTTTGAGGTTTTGCGCCTCACGCACCACGACCACCAGTTTTTCGGCTCCCATGGGGAAGCCCATGGCGGCGTGCACCACCGACTGCATATCTGTTTCCGCGCCGAAGAAGGTGATCAGATTGAAATCTCGATCCTGCGGCTGCAAAAGACTGTCTACCAAGAAATCGACGAGGTGGTCGATGTAATACCCCTCCTCGCCCATCAGATAATAGACCGGCCGCACATTCCCGGCTCGCACGTCACGCACGATCATTTCGTGCGTGACGACGTTGGTCGTCTTCTTGGCCATTACCAGTCGAACTTCAAGTGTCTCACGGTCTTTCGGTCACCTTGCAAGAGTCGCAAGGACTCAATTCCGATGCGTACGTGGGTAGCAGCGAAATTAGAAGTCACATGATTGTCAGAGCGCTCCGTCTTCACACCTTCGGGCGTCATGGGGTTGTCGCTCACCAGCAAGAGGGCGCCGGTCGGGATGTGGTTGTAGAAACCGCAGGAGAAGAGTGTCGCCGTTTCCATATCGACGGCCATAGCGCGCGTACGGCGCAAATAGGCTTTGAACTCTTCGTCGTGCTCCCAAACGCGGCGGTTGGTGGTGTAGACCGTGCCGGTCCAATAGTCCAACGAAGCATCGCGGAGCGCCGTCGAGATGGCGCGTTGCAGCATGAAGGCGGGCAAAGCCGGCACCTCGGGGGAAAAATAGTCGTTGGACGTACCCTCACCGCGAATGCCGGCGAGCGGCAGCACATAGTCGCCCAACTGGGTCTTGTTGGAAATGCCACCCGTCTTGCCCAAGAACAAGACCGCACGGGGATTGACGCTCGAAAGCAAGTCCATGATCAGCGCAGCATTGGGCGAGCCCATACCGAAATTGATCATCGTGATTCCGTCGGCGGTGGCGGCGCGCATATTCGCGTCGAAACCTACGGGCTCCACGTTCATCTGCTCGCAGAACATATCGACGTAATTGTTGAAGTTGGTCAACAATATCAAATCACCGAACTCACTGAGTTCCAGTTTAGTGTATCTCCGCAACCAGTTGCCGCAGATCTCTTGTTTACTCGTCATCATACGATATCGAATTAAATTATTTTTTTCAACAGAAGTCGTTGTGTGTAATAAGGGCAAAGTTAGGGAAAAATAATTTGTTTGCAGCCTTTTTTTCTGCGTGGCAAAAAGAGCTTGATTTTTCAAGCGAGGAAAAAAATTGCGTGCATTCCCTTCCCGGTCGAAGGGAGAAGGGGTCATGAGGTTTAGTCTCTGCGCTCCGACTGTCCGGCGCCTTCGTTCCGCGGTCGGCGGTGGCAAAAGAATCCGGCCGGCGACCGACAGCTCGCCTGTTGGCAGATAGCCCCCTCTTCTCCCTTTTGCCCGCTTCGACGCGCAGAGGGACTCTTTCCTCTCAGGACACGTAACGCCCATTTTTTTCGAAACAGCTGAGCAAAAAAACAAGTCCGGTTTCGAAAAAAAGAAGAGAATTTTTCCACACAAAGTCGGGAGTTTTATCGTACGACTCACCGTGTTTTCAAAAGCAAGAACGAAGTTTAATCACAAGCCAATAAACCAAAATCGACAAACAGCTACGCGCGTATACGCGCACTCAGTGGATTTCGATTTTTACCTTCACTCCTTCACACTCCTCGATATCAATTTATATTTCAACACTTTAAGTGTGAAGAAAAAGGGCGATTTTGCCTTCACATTGGCTTCACCGCGAAACAGGAAGCGAGCAACCATTTTACATTAGTTTCACATGAAAAAGAAAGCCAAACTGCGCTCCGTGTTTCCAAGGTGAACACAAATCCACTTTGCCTTCACACTCAACACTCTATTATTCAACCACTTGTCCCACAAAGGTGAAGAGGTGAAGGCAAAATATAGAAAACTGCAGTGCGCGCATTATGCGCGCGAGGCCATTCGGCGCCATGAAAGTTCACCCCATGGTGCGCTTTTCTCCCCTCCCTTTCCTCCGAGAAAAAACGTCTCGCGCTGCCGGCGAAAAAGAGTTCGGGTTTTCTCACTGCGAGACGCGTCTCAATCCACATTCTCACGCCGGTTTGCATAGCGCACCTTGCGTTTTGTGTAGAAAAAACTTCGACTAAACTTGTTCAACACAGAATTATTCGTATATTTGCAGCAAACTACCCATAGTTCACAGACGATGAAACACAGATTTTTCGTATATAGCTTGTTGTGCGCCTTCTTTCTCGCTCTCGGTCTCCCGGTGATGGCCGACAAGAAACGCGGAAAGAACGACGGCCCGGAGTCGCCGAGCATACAAGACAGCAAACTCTATTTTTCCGATCGAGTATTCGCCGCTCCCTCGCGCCCGTTCATGCAACGCATCAAGACCGATCCCGCCGATGCGCCGATCGTGGTGACCGGATTGCCCGAAGGGCTGCATTGGAACGCGGATTTGCGCCGCGTGGAAGGTCGTGTGACGGCTCCCGGCACTTATCACTATAGCGTGAATTTGATTTTGACCGACCGCGCTGACAGCGCGTTGGTTCCGCACGACGTGACCCTCACCGTCGACGAGCGCTATGCCGCTTCCCGGCCGGTGATGGGCTGGATTTCTTGGAACGTGTTCGAAGGCGACATCTCTGATAAGGTGGTGCGCGCCACGGCCGATCAATTGGATCAACTCGGACTGAAAGAAGCCGGCTACAACTACCTCATCATCGACGACCTTTGGCACGCTCCGGCGCGCAACGGTGACGGAACACCGAAAGAAGACCCCGCCAAATTCCCCCAGGGCATGAAAGCCGCGGTGGACTATGTGCACAGCAAAGGCTTGAAGTTTGGTATCTACTCCGACGCTGCAGAAAAAGACCTGCGCCGGGGCTTTCGGTTCGTATGGCTACGAAAAGACTGACGCCACGCAGTATGCACTTTGGGGCGTCGATTTGTTGAAATATGACTACTGCCACGCACCCACCGAAGCGGGCGAAGCCCTTTCGCGCTACCGCACGATGGGCGAGGCACTGCAAAGTTCCGGCCGTGACATCATGCTCTACATTTGTGAGTGGGGTGTGCGCAAGCCCTGGAAATGGGGTTCGGAAGCCGGTGCGCCGCTGTGGCGTTGCACCTACGACACACGCGACTGCTGGAAGGGCAAGCCGGGCGGCATCGGCGTGCTGCAAAGCATCGACCTGATGAAAGACTTGTGGCCGTACGGCGGTGTGCATCGCTATAACGATGCCGACATGATGTGCGTGGGCATTCACGGCAAGGGCAAATCCAGCTCAGATCTCTGTGCCACCGGTCCCGGTATGACGCAAGACGAATACCGCACCCAGTTTGCGCTGTGGTGCATGTGGTCATCACCTTTGCTCATTTCCTTCGACCTCAGCCAACCGATTTCGGAGGACGATCGCGCAATGATCACCAACAAGGAACTCATCGACCTGAACCAAGACGAACTGGCTCAACCCGCTGAGTTTGTCGGTCAATACGGCAATCTCTACTACTTCCAAAAGCCTTTGAGCAACGGCGATGTGGCCATTGCCGTGACTAATGTGGGCGACAAGGAAGAGCAATTCCGTTTGGAGTTCGACCGCTTCTCACTGGCCAAGGGGTTGCGGGCCTTCAAGGTGCGCGACTGTCAACAGCGCACCGACGTGGGGGCTGTGAAGGGTGGTTTCGACACGAAGGTGCGCAGCCATGCCACCCTCGTTTTCCGCCTCTCTGAAAACATTGAGATCGCCAACATCGTGCGCCGCAACTTGAAAAAGACGCTCGGCATCGATGAATCGGAGAAAGGCGTTTCTACCATGTCATCGAGCGTGCGCAAGCGCAAGCAAAAATAACGACAGATCAAGACTGCATAACCATAGAACGGCATCCCAGAGATGCTGTTCTATGCCATTTATTACAACCTTCTCATACCTCTAAATGAACAAAATTCTACTCACGAGTCTCCTCGCGATGTCGCTGTCCGCCACGCCTGCGTTGGCCGACCATTTCACGCTTCCCACCGGTAGCGCCACCGAAAAAGTAGTCGCCCTCAGCACAATCGACCTCAAAAATGCCACCAACGGCAACAACAACATGGCGATTCAACTCAATAAGAGTGTGCGCGGTGGTACGCTGACCATTGCCGGCGATACGTTTGATTCCGGTTTGGGTGTTCATGCCCCGGGTAAGATTGTGGTTCGCCTGAATGAGGGCGTGCGCCGTTTCAAAGCCACCTTCGGCGTAGACGACGGTGCGGACAACAAGCCCAATCACGCCGTTGTGGGCTACAACGTGGTGCTCGTCAAGCAAGACGGCACGCGCGAAGTGAAAGCCTCGGGCGTGATGAAGCGCGGCGACAAAGGGCAGGCGCTTGATGTAGATTTGACCAACGGCAAATTTCTCCTCCTTGAAACCACACTCGGCAACAATAACGACTGGGCCGACCATTTCGACTGGGCCAACGCCCACTTTCTCTGCACGCCCGACGCCCAACAACCGGAAGTGGTGCCGGCAACGGCTTTGAGTGCGGCCAACTTTGTGAAACTCCCCGTCAGCCAAGAGCCCGGAACAGAATTTATTCCGCTCAGTTCGATGGACTTGAAAAACATCACAAACGGCTGGGGCACGGTTCGCCCGAACAAGAGCATTGACAACAACCCGCTGGTGATTAACGACACGGCCTACGAAAGCGGTGTCGGCGTGCACGCCAAATCACGTATTGTGGTGAAACTCAACGGCGCCGTGTCGCATTTCCGCGCTATGGCCGGTATTGATGCCGAAACCAACAAAGACGCTTCCGACCGCTCAGCAATTGTGGGCTATCGCGTCATTCTGCGCGGCGAAGATGGCCGCGAAGAGGTAAAGTTGGAAGGCACTGCCCGCCGTCACGAGCAACCCGTAGCGGTGGATGTTGAACTCGAAGGTTGGAAATACCTGATTCTTGAAGCGAACGAAGGCAACGGGGTAGACTGGGCAGACCACTTCGACTGGGCGAATGCCTACTTCGTGTATCGCGAGCAGAATTCGACCCGTCCGGTCATCGTTTCTGAAGCCGAACTGACGCCTTCGCTGGCTTGCGCCACCGAATTGTTCAGTTTGCCCAATACGCGTTTTCTCCACAAGATCGTTCCTTCTGCTCCTTCGTCGACGGTCAGCGTCACGGATCTGCCCGAAGGTTTGTATTGGAACGCGCAACGCCATGCTGTAGAAGGTAAAATCACCACCGAAGGCCGCTACGAATACAAGATTTTGGTGACGACCGACGGAAATACGCAGACTTTCCCCGCTTCAGTGACGGTGAGCGGAAATTTGGTACAGCCCAAACCGATGATGGGCTGGATTTCTTGGAATGTGGTACAGGACAAGATTTCGACTCAAGTCGTAAAAAAACAGTTGCCGACAACATGGTGAATTTGGGACTGCGCGATGCCGGTTACGACTTCATCATCATCGACGACCTTTGGCACGCTCCCCAACGCAACCGCGACGGCACGCCGAAGGAAGATCCTGCGAAATTCCCCATTGGCATGGGTGCCACGGTGAAATATGTACACGACCAGGGACTGAAGTTCGGTATTTACTCGGATGCTGCTCCCAAAACGTGCGCCGGCGCCTACGGTTCGTATGGCTACGAAACGATCGATGCCAAGCAGTACGCCAAATGGGGTGTCGACCTCTTGAAATATGACTATTGCGGTGCACCCGGCGATGCCATTTCGGCTCAACAACGCTACAAGGCGATGGGAGATGCCCTCAAGAATTCGGGTCGTGATATCCTCTTCTACATGTGCGAATGGGGTGTGCGCGAACCTTGGAAATGGGGTTCGACGACGGGTGCCACTACTTGGCGCGCCACCTACGACACGCGCGACTGCTGGCAAGGAAAAGGCGGCGGTATCGGTGTGATCCAAAGCATTGCCGCGATGAAAGACCTTTGGGCTTACTCGGGCGTGAACCGCTTCAACGATGCCGACATGATGTGCGTAGCGATCCACGGTACGGGTAAATCCAGCTCTGACCTTTGCCTCACCGGCCCGGGCATGACGCAAGACGAATATCGCACGCAGTTTGCGTTGTGGTGCATGTGGTCTTCACCGCTCACCCTGTCTTTCGACTTGACGAAGCCCCTCTCTGCCGATGACAAAGCCATCATTACCAACGCCGATCTCATTGCCATCGACCAAGATGCGATGGGACAACAAGCCGAATTCGTCGGTCAGGAAGGTAACATCTACTACTTCATGAAGGATTTGGAAAACGGCGATGTGGCAATTTCAGCTACCAACGTGGGTGCCACGCAACAGCAGGTGAAATTTGACTTCGCGAAGTTCTCTGCGCTCAACGTCAAAGGACACTATCAGGCGCGCGATTGCCAAGCCCAAAAGACTTTGGAGAACGAGGTGGAAACTGGCTTCACGACCACCGTACGCTCGCACGCCACGGCAGTATATAGACTGACATTGAAGGGCACCGGCGTTTCGCAGGCTCGCACTTCGACCGTTCCGCAATCCAATGCGCTCTACGATCTTTCGGGACGTCGCACCAACGGCGTAGACCCTCACGGGGTCTACATCCGCGACGGCAAGCGCGTTGTGCTGCCTTGATGCTTCGACGGAGCTCGGTGCTTTCGTACCGGCTGCTGCGTCTACAATCCAATAGATGGGGTGATTTCCTTTGCGGAAATCACCCTTTTTCTTCCCACATCGTTGCGTTCTTGCCCTCAGTTCGTTGAGAATCAGCGGAGGAATTTGTTTTTTTCCGCAAGAATGTCGTATTTTTTTGTAGCGTGATTCGGCATTTCCGCCGTGTCCATTTATAGCGCACCAGCTTATGCAGATTCAAGAAATCGCACGCGCCCTTGAAAATTTCGCTCCGCTGCCCCTGCAGGAAGGCTACGACAATGCCGGCTTGCAGATAGGAATAACAGGGAACGAGTGTTCAGGGGCATTATTGTGTTTAGACGTGACGGAAGCCGTGATCGAAGAGGCTTCTCGCTTAGGCTTTAACCTCATCGTGGCGCACCACCCGCTGCTGTTTCGCGGCGTGAAATGCGTGAGCGACAGCACGCAGGTGCAACGTTGCATCCGCCTGGCCGTGCAACGCGACATCGCGATCTATGCGGCGCACACAAACCTCGACAATGCGCGCGGCGGAGTGAATTTCGAAATCGCAGCACGACTCGGACTCCAAAAACTCGACTGGCTTTCGCCCATCCCGGGCAAGGATGCGGGTAGCGGACTGGTCGGCGAACTCCCGCAACCCGTTGATGCTCAACACTGGTTGGCTACGGTGAAGCAACAATTTGGCGTCGACGCGCTCCTCTACACGCCGGGACCGAAACGTCAGATTCAGCGCATTGCGCTCTGCGGCGGCGCGGGCGAATTTCTCATCGACCGAGCAGCCGAAGTGGGCGCTGACCTCTATCTCACGGGCGAGATCGGCTATCACCACTTTTTCGGGCACGAAAACGAACTGTGGCTCGCGGCTTTGGGGCACTATCAGAGCGAACGCTTCACGATTGATTTACTCGAACGCCTCCTTCGCGACAATTTTCCGGATTTACCCACGGCGCAAACGACCATTTGCACCAACCCGATCCATTGTCTCTAAACACGACACACCGCCCCTCCCCTTTTTGCTCGCTCCGACGACAACGGAAAGCGGAAAAACGGGCGAGGTGCCTCCCAACGATTAAACTCCACTATATATATGGCAAGCAAAAAAGAAAATCCCGCCGATTTGTCTGTGGAACAGAAGTTGAAAAACCTCTACCAACTGCAGACTAAACTTTCGGAAATCGACAAGATCAAGACCTTGCGCGGCGAACTTCCGCTCGAAGTGCAAGATTTGGAAGACGAGATCGAAGGACTGACCCACCGTCTCAAGAAGTACGAAGAAGAAATCGAGACGATCAAGGCGGACATCGCTCGCAAGCACGAAGACATCAGCACCGCTCAGGAAATGGTGACGCGCTACGAGAAGCAACTCGACAATGTGAGCAACAACCGCGAATACGATAACCTCACGAAGGAGATCGAATTCCAAGGCTTGGAGATCGAACTGCTGAAAAAAAGAAGATTCGCGAGGCCGAACGTCTCATCGAACTCAAGCAGGGCGACCTGAACCGCGGCAACGAAACGCTCCACATCCGTCAACAAGACCTCGATTTGAAGCGCACGGAGCTCGACGAAATTGTGTCGGAAACGAAGGCGGAGGAAGAAAAGCTCCGCGAAAAAGCGAAGTCGCTCGAAACGAACATCGAACCGCGCTTGCTCACGGCTTTCAAACGCATCCGCAAGAGTTCGCGCAACGGTTTGGGCATCGTCTATGTGCAGCGTGATGCCTGCGGTGGTTGCTTCAACAAGATTCCTCCCCAGCGCCAGCTCGATATCCGCATGCGCAAGAAGATCATCGTCTGCGAATACTGCGGCCGCATCATGATCGATCCCGAATTGGCCGGTGTGAAAATCGAGGCTCCCGCCGAAGAAAAGCCCAAGCGCCGCACCACGCGTCGGAAAAAGACCGAAGAATAAATTGCGTTCGTCGGTATCGGTGGTGTGTGCTCAACAGTTCACGGCACCGAAGCTCGACAACTCGCCCTCTTCGCCCGGCGCAACCGCGCAATCGCCCTTCTGCTCGAACTCGTTCGCATTTCGAGCAGGAGGGCTTTTTATTCAGGGTAGGCCTACTTCTGTCGAACTTTTAGGCTGTACCTTGATTGACAAGGGCTTCGAACTGTGCTGCATCACGGCTGTCACCCTCTCTACCCACTCATCGAAAAAAATCTCTTCTCCCTATGAAATTGCTCCTTTTGGTCGTCGGTCGCACCGTCGACAAGCATCTTTCGACCCTCATCGACGATTACACCGGCCGGATTAAACACTATATGCCGTTTGAGCTCGAGGTAATTCCCGAATTGAAGAATGCGAAATCACTCTCTTTCGAACAACAGAAAGAACGCGAGGGCGAATTGCTCTTGCGCTCGATGAAAGACGGTGATGCCGTTTGGCTGCTCGACGAAGGTGGGCGCGAGTTTCGCTCTATAGAGTTCGCCGCTTTCCTCGATCGTCAGCACAGCAGCGGCGCGCGCCGCTTGGTTTTCGTCGTCGGCGGTCCCTATGGGTTCTCTCCGGCCGTCTATGCGCGCGCCAACGGCAAAATTTCGCTCTCACGGCTCACGTTTTTCTCACCAAATGGTGCGCTTGTTTTTCACCGAGCAACTGTATCGTGCCATGACGATTCTCCGCGGCGAACCTTATCACCACGAATGATTCCCCGGCGCATCTCGTTCCGCCGATGAGTGGTCGGCGTTGCTCTTTTTTCTGTCCCATGAAACACCAAATACGCCTTCATTTTGCCGGTTCTTTGCTGCTATTTCGTGCTTTTCTACTCGGCATTTTCCTTTGTCTCTTATCGTGTTGCGGTGTGCTCTCCAGCTTTGCACAACGGCAGACGGGGCTTTTCCACACTCCACAAAAGCGCGCCGTGCGATTCCGCGCGATGGAGTGGAACGTCGAAAACCTCTACGACACGCTGCACGATGAGGGCTTCGCCGATGAGGAGTTTCTCCCCACTGCCGAACGACGCTGGAACACACCGCGTTACCTCCACAAACAAGCTTCACTCGCCAAAACGATTCTTGCCGCCGGCGGATTGCAACCGGTGGACTTGGTGGCGCTTTGTGAGGTGGAAAATGACAGTGTGGTGCATTTTCTCTGCCACCGTACCCGGCTTGCGCGCCTCGGCTACCACTACGTCGTCACGCACAGCGCAGACCGGCGCGGCATCGACGTCGCTCTCCTTTATCAGCCCGAGACTTTTGCGTATTTGCATAGCGAAACGCGCCGCGTGCCCTACGACGCTGCGCGAGAACTTCCGACGCGCGACCTGCTGCACGTGGCGGGACGGCTGCCTCATGGCGACACCCTCGATGTTTTTGTCGTGCATTTCCCGTCGCGCCGCGGAGGGGCTGCGGCCTCCGAGCCTTACCGTTTGCGCGCGGCACAGCTGCTGCGTGAAATGGCCGACAGCATCGCGCATCTGCGCCATCGTCCGCTACTACTGGCCATGGGCGACTTCAACGACGAACCGCAAAATCGTTCTATCCGCGAAGTGCTTTCGCCCACCTTCATTGCGCTCACTCCACATGCCACACCGCTGCCGGCTGAGGGGCACGAAGACATCGCCGGCACGTATTATTTTCGCGGTGAATGGAGTCGGATCGATCAAATGCTCGTTTCGCCGGCGCTACTCGCCTCGGAAATGCCTTTCCACACGTCTATTCGGTCTGTTTTCCTCCTCGCTTTCCCACCTTTGTTGGAGCCCTTGGGACGCGGCACGCTCACGAAACCTTTCCGCAGTTACCTCGGTCCTTTCTATCATGGTGGAATCAGTGACCATTTACCGCTTGTGGCGGACTTTTTCTACTAAGACAGGGAGAAACGTGGCCGGACGAGAAAAACGGCTACGCAACAAGGAAATGGGCACAAACGAGTGCTTTAAGTCTATGACGTGAAACCACCGTGCACTTCCCGGAGTCTACGGCGTTCCACACAAAAATTAATGGGACATCCGTCATTACGGTGCCCCATTAACCAACACAAAAACTAAACTAGACTTAACTAAACTATTTTCTCGTTATCATCGCGACAACTACATAGTGCAAATATAGACCTTTTGCAAACATACAGCAAGCAAAAGACAATAAAAACCTCCATTCGCGCCCTATTTTAACTCAAAAGTTGCCGTACAACACAAAAAAAGGCCGAAAAACAGTACAAGATGCTCCGAGCTGCCTCATTTCACGACAATAATTCGCGCTCAATACAGGGATCTACCGAGAAAAGAGGGCAATCCATCGAGAAATAAGTGGAATTCGTCTGACAAACAAAGCGCGCTTGCTGCAAAATCCGCCGTCTGTTGAGTTACACAAGAACGGTTAGTCGATCTCCGATGCGACAGTGCGCTGCTGCAAATAGGCATCGGCCAATACCATGGCGGCCATCGCCTCGACAATCGGCACGGCGCGCGGCAACACACAAGGATCGTGGCGGCCTTTGGCATGCACTACCGTCGATTCGCCGGTCTTGGTTATCGTTTGCTGGTCGCGCAGGAGGGTCGCCACGGGTTTGAAAGCCACACGAAAAACAATGTCTTGGCCGTTGGAGATGCCGCCTTGAATACCGCCGCTGTGGTTGGTCGCCGTGGCGAATCCGGGAACAAATATATCGTTGAGTTGCGATCCTCTCAGGGCGCAACCGGCAAATCCTGCTCCATATTCGAAGCCCTTGGCCGCATTGATGCCCAACATCGCCGCGCCCAACTGCGCGTGGAGTTTGTCGAAGACGGGCGCGCCCCACCCCGGCGGACAACCGCGCACCACGCATTCCACCACTCCGCCGATGGTGTCGCCCTCGGCACGTACTTCCAAGATCAAACGCTCCATCTCTGCCGCCACTTCGACATCGGGACAGCGCACGGCGTTCGCTTCAATCTGATCGAGGCGTAATTCGTGATAATCTCGATCGAGCACAACATTCCCCACTTGTCGCGTCCAAGCCTTGATGTCCACGCCCAAATCGGCCAAGAGGAGTTTCGCAAAGGCGCCTCCCACCACGCGACTGATGGTTTCGCGTGCCGAACTTCGGCCGCCTCCGCGGTGGTCGCGCACTCCATATTTCATTTGATAGGTGAAATCGGCATGCGACGGACGAAACACATCGCGCAAATTATCGTAGTCTGCGGAATGTTGCTGCTCGTTGCGCACCACAAATCCAATGGGACAACCCGTTGTGCGCCCTTCAAACACGCCCGAAAGCAACTCTACGCGGTCGCCTTCGCTGCGCGGGGTCGTGATCCGGCTCTGCCCGGGTCGACGACGATCCAATTCGCGCTGAATGTAGTCCACATCCACCTTCACTCCCGGTGGCATACCGTCGATCACGCCGCCCACGGCTGCACCGTGGCTCTCGCCAAAGGTCGTCAGTCGAAAATAATGACCAAACGTATTCATAAACTTCTTTTTTGCTGATCATAAACGATGAGAGCCTTCGCCCTTTTGGTGCGAAAGCTCTCATTTATTTTGCGCAGACTCCTCTCATTCATCAAGTTTGACGTCTTTTCTCTATAGGACGGTGTCAACAGCTGAACGCACCTTGACAACTCCTGCAGAGTTGGACGAAAACAGATTCGGGCTTGCCACGATATTTTCATCGCAGGCGCGCCGCCGATCAATACGAAAAGAGCTGTTTTCACAGGCAGTCCTCAGCGACCGCCGCAAGCGCAACCGCCTTCGCCATGACCATGATCGTGGTCGTGGTGATGGTCGTGGTGATGGTGTCCATGTCCGCCGCAGCACTCGTGGTCGTCGCCATGGTGATGATGACCGTGACCGCCGCAGCACTCGTGGTCTTCGCCATGGTGATGATGGCCGTGTCCGCCGCAGCATTCGTGGTCGTCGCCGTGGTCGTGACCACAACCGCAACCTTCGCCCGACATCATGTTGATCATACCCTGAATTTCTTCGGGCGTCGCGTCGCGGGCTGTTACCACCTTACCCACATAGTGCAAGTCGCGACCGGCCAAGGGGTGGTTCAAATCGAGTTTAACGGTGCTTTCCTTCACATCGAGCACCAATCCCTCGAAGCGCATTCCCTCCTCATTCACGAGGGGCAAAATGGCGCCGGGATAAATTTGCGTTTTGTCGAAACGTCCGTCCACGTGGAACATCTCTTTCGGTACCTCGATCACGTGTTCTTCCTCATAGGGGCCGAAAGCCTCTTCCACGCTCAGCGTGAAGTCGAAACTGTCGCCTTCATTGAGATCAGCCACCTGCGCTTCGAAAGCGGGAAGGGCGGCCGAAAGACCGGTGATGAATTGGAAAGGATGTGCTTCGGGAGCTTCCTCAAAAATCTCGTGGATACCCTGTTCATTGTCCGAATAGAGTTTGTAGGCCACGGTGATATAGCGGTTCTTTTTGTCTTCCATGTCAGGAGATATAATATAATGAATATTTTAGAATGAACTATCGAGCATGATCCGTGTGAATCAATGTAATTCGAGTTGGAGTTCCACCGCCAAACGCTGGAACGCCTCGTTGTTTTCGACCATCTGGCGGAAAATGTCGCGCGGCGAATACACGCGCTTCTTCTCGGGAGTAGCCGTACTCACCACAAAAGTCACCACCACATTGTCGTTGCGCAGTTCGCGACGAAGGAAAGCTGTCAGCGCCGGCAAGATTTTTGTTCAGATGCGCCGCGGCCGCCTCATTTTCCACCACGCCCACCACACGTTGAGCGTCTGCCAACTGCGGCCGAATCATTTTCAAGCGACCGGCATCGGCCAGTTGCACCGGGGGGGAGTTCGTTGGCAAAGCGCATCCACTGGTATTCCAGCGCTTCTACGTTGAATGGCTCGTTGCGCGTCACGGTTGTCGGCTGTCCGCCGGCCGTTTCCGGCGCAGCAGCGGGCAATTCCGTGCCGTCGGTTGGCTGTGGTCGTCGAGTGAGTGAAATGGTTTGGAGTTTCGTCGTCGCCAACTGCTGATGAGCCGTGCGCGGCGTGGGTGTTTGTCGCGGCGCAGCAGGAGCCGGCGCCGTCGGAGGGGTCATTGCCGGGTGAACAGCCGCGGCATTCGCTGAGGGAGGCGCACTCGTTTTCTGAAGAGGCGCACCGGCCGTCGGTACCTGGACCGCTGCCGGCTTAAGATGGGGAGAAGTCGCAGCGTAGGGCGACGCCCGGAAGGGGGCACGTCCTCTTGTTGCAAGAGTTGTGCCACTTGGATCAGTGTCAGTTCCACCAACAAGCGCTTGTTGGGCGCGGTGCGGTAGTTGATGTCACAATCGTTGCACAATTTCAGCGCAGCATAAAGGAAGCGCGGTGTACAACGTGCCGCCTGTTCGGCATAGCGCGCCCTTACACTCTCCGCCACCTCGAGAAGGGGGAGCGTTTGCGCGTCACGGCTCACCAACAGGTCGCGGAAGTGCCCCGCCAAACCACCGATGAAATGCCCCGCCTCGAAACCTTTGCTCAGCACCCCGTCGAGCGTGAGCATCACCTGCGAGATATCCACGGCCAAGATGCGGTCGGTCACATCGAAATAGTAATCATAGTCCAGCACATTGAGGTTCTCAATCGTCTGGGCGTAGGTGATGTTGCCGTTCGTGAACGAAGCCACCTGATCGAAGATCGAAAGCGCATCGCGCATACCGCCGTCAGCTTTTCGCGCGATAACATTGAGCGCCTCCTCTTCATACTTTATCCCCTCGTTCTCCGCCACATGTTTCAGATGCGCCACCGTTTCGGGCACTTCCATGCGGTTGAAGTCATAGATCTGACAACGCGACAGGATGGTGGGCAGAATCTTGTGTTTCTCGGTGGTCGCCAAGATAAAGATGGCGTGTGCGGGCGGCTCCTCGAGCGTTTTGAGAAACGCGTTGAAAGCCGCTTGCGAAAGCATGTGCACCTCGTCGATGATAAACACCTTGTAGCGCCCCACCTGCGGCGGAATCTGCACCTGTTCGATGAGTTCGCGGATGTCGTCGACCGAGTTGTTCGATGCCGCGTCCAGCTCATGAATATTGTACGAGCGTCCTTCGTTGAACGCCACACAACTTTCGCAGCTGTCACAAGCCTCCCCCGCCGAAGTGGGCGTAAGGCAGTTGATCGTCTTGGCAAAAAATGCGCGCCGAAGTCGTTTTACCCACCCACGGGGGCCGCAAAACAGATAGGCGTGCGCCAATTTTCCGCCGGCAATGGCGTTTTTTTGAGTGTAGTGGTCAGGGCCTTCTGTCCCACCACCGAGTCGAAACTCGTGGGACGATATTTGCGGGCCGAAACAATGTAGTCTGACATACTGGTTGTAGGTTTGGAGCAAAGATACAATTATTTTTGCAAATGCGGCGCGCCCATTGCGCCTGTTCACAAAAAAATCGTAGTTTTGCGCCACACCTCGTTCATTGTTTCACCCCGTTTTTCTCGACGCGGGCGCGCTCCACTTCCGCCAACTCTCCTCCCCTGCTCGCGCCGGCACACAGAAAACCCTCATTCTTCGCTCATGGAAGCTCTCGACATGCTACTCACCCGGCGCAGCGTCAAGCGTTTTGCGCCCGACTCCCTTCCCTCCGTTGCCGATCTGCAACGCATTGCCGACGCCGGTGCCAACGCCCCGACAGGCCGCGGCCGCCAGTCGCCCTTCATCGTTGTCGTCACCGACCGCACGGTGCGCGACGAACTCTCGCGCCTCAACGCCGAAATCCTCGGTCGCGACGGCGATCCCTTTTACGGCGCTCCTGTTGTCATGGTGGTCCTGGCCGATCGCGCCCAACCCACCTATCTCTACGACGGTTCGCTCGTGATGGGCAATCTCCTCAACGCCGCCCACGCCCTCGGTTGGGGTGCGTGCTGGATCCACCGTGCCCACGAGATGTTCGACCGCCCCGAGGGGAAAGCCCTCCTCGCCCAATGGGGCATCGACGCCGACGTCGAAGGCATCGGCCTTTGTGTGGTCGGCCACGCCGAACACTTCCCCTCGCACACCCCACCGCGCAAAGAAGGCTACATCCGTTTTGTCTGATCACGCAGCGGCCTCCCCGCTCAACGCATAAAATCTGTTCTCCGACAACAGCACGCGGTAGTTTTCGACAACACGTAGCGAATATTTCAAGCACCATGCGCGACGGCTCTCCTTGAGTCGTCGCGCATTCTTTTGTCTGTCGGCATGCCGCCGGAAGCGTACACAAAGGCAGGGGCTTCATTCGAGCCGTCAGTCGGCAAAGGGTAGTTCTCTCCGCGCCCTCTCAATCGAAAGTCACAAACTGACGGAGCGCCTCCACATAGGCTTCGAAAGCCGCGCGGCCGCGGGGCGTCATGCGACAAAGGGTGCGAGGGCGTTTGGCCGATTGAAGTTTGAGCACCTTTATGTAACCGGCCGTCGCCAACTTGTCGAGCTGCACACTCAGGTTGCCCGCTGTGGCAGCGGTGCGCTCACGGAGGAAGGTGAAATCGGCCTCCTCCACGTTCATGAGCACCGACACCACCGCCAGTCGCAACCGAGAGTGGAGCAAAGGATCGAGATCAGGCAGTGGATTAGGCATCGCCGGCAGTTTTGTTTTGCGCACGACGTCGCGTGTCGGCGTAGATGAGATGACCGGGAATCACAAACATCGCCGCATGGCTCGCGATGAACAGTGGCATCGCCCACACCTCGAGCAACGGACTCTCGGCGATGGTCGCCGTGAGGACGAAGGCACCGGCCAAAATGGAAAAGCCGCCGCCGTAGAGCATCGACCGGTAATCGAGCAGCAAACCGACCACGGCAGTGCCCATGCCCACCACCAAGAAACTGTAAAAGAACATCAGCATCCACACTTGCGGATGACCTCCGAAGGAGAAAAAACAGACAAATGAGCGCAAAGGCGAAGGAGAGGAAGCCCACATAGCGCCACATGCTCGAAATCATGCGGTCGGTATAGCTGAGCGCGTACCCTTTAGATCCGCTTTTCCGCGAGAGCAAGCGGCTCACGGGGATGCCCACCACGGGGAAGAGCCACCACAACAAGTTGCCCCAAACGCTTTGTGTGAAATAGGCCACGCCCCACACCAGCAGGGCAACGGCAATGTCGAGGTAGCCCCAAAACAGATGGAGGCGGCCATCCTCAAAGTGATAGTGTCGACAATCATGGCAGAGATGAGTTCCAAACTCTCCCGCCCCGTCATGGGTTGTTCATTTTTCATGATGGAATGTGATTACGTTTTGCCGACTCGCGTCTTGCGCTTGTTTGATGTTGCGGAGAACGAATCGACAAACGGTTTACAATATAAACTATACAACGAAAGAAAAATGGGATTATCGCGAACTTTCCCACTTTCTGAATGCAAATGTAATTAGGTTTACGACATAAACCAAATATAAACACAACTTTTTTCAAGCGTCGACGACAAAATTCATCTTAAAGTGCTTATTTTTGCACCGGAAACAACCCATCACGAACTAAACAGAATCAATGAAACGACTACTCTACCTCTTCCTGCTCTTACTGGCTCCGACAACGCTCTATGCCCAGATGCTTTTTTCGGAAAACATGACGATGAGCCTCGACAGCACGAAGACGCTACAAGGCATGATCACCCCCTCGCTCAACTTCCAAACCGAGAAGGAAATGTGCTCACGTTCAAGAACAGTGCAAACCTCAACATCCTCATCCACCGCAGCCGTGTGGTCAACATCCTCAATAAGTTTGAGTTCTCCTCATACGGCAAGAATGTGGCCCTGAGCGGAGGCTATCTACACGGCGAATTTCGCTATTTACTGGATCGCTCCTTTGAAATCTATCCTTACGCCGAATCGCAGTGGGCAGCCAGCAGAGGCATGGCGTTCAAGTTCTCTTCGGGACTTCAGTCGCGCTACCGATTGGTCAACACCCGCTCCACCCTCCTTTGGGCCACCGCCGGTTTATTCTATGAACACGAAGAGTGGGAGCAGCCCGAAACGGCTCCCGATGCCAAGACCTACGTCCTTAGCAACCGCATCAAGAGCCATCTCTCACTCAGTGTGCGACACAAGATCGGCGACCAATGGGAACTCACCACCACGGCCATACACCAAGCCACGCCCGACACCTACTTGAAGAAAGCCCGCTTCGGCGCCGCCGTCGATCTCAAGTACAACATCACGCCCACCATCGGCATCAGAGGCACCTATCGCCTGATCTACGACACCGCCCCGATCGTCAAAAATTCGGAAGGACTACAATGTCGTCGACGCCGGTCTGGACATCTCGTTCTGACGGCTTCCTTCTCTTTCCCCAAAAAAACGCCCCGAGCAGCTGTTCTGTTGCTCGGGGAGTTTTGCCTGAAGGCGAAAGTCAAAGTTGCGCGACGGCTGCTGCCAATCGCTCCATCGCCTGCTCCAGCACGGCACGAGGCGTGCCGACGTTCAGCCGCATGAAACCGGCACCACCCATGCCGAACATCTCGCCGTCGTTGAGCGCAAGGCGCGCCTTGTCCACAAACAAATCGAGCAGGTCGTCGTGTGCCAAGCCCAATTCGCGACAATCGAGCCACACCAAGAAACTGGCTTCAGGACGAATGGGGCGCACCGCCGAGAGATGCTCACGACAGTAGGCCTCAACGAAACGAATGTTGTCTTCCACATAAGCCAACATCTCGCGGCGCCACTTTTCGCCGTGACGAAAAGCCGCCACCGTGGCAATCGGTGCGAAAACGGTGGGCTCGTTCAACTCACGCGCCTGCAACCAGTCGAAAAACCGTTGGCGCAACCCGTCGTCGGGCACAATGGCATAGGAACTCACCACCCCGGCGAGGTTGAACGTCTTCGTCGGCGCACCGAGCGTGATACTATTGGCCGCCGCACAGGCAGAAACATCGGCAAAGGGACAATGCCGCGCACCGAACAAGGCCATATCGGCGTGAATCTCATCGCTCACCACCAAAAATCTTGCGCTCCGCACAGAACTCGGCCAAACGGACGAGCGTTGCCCGATCCCAACAGCGTCCTCCCGGGTTGTGAGGGTTGCACAAGACGAGCACCTTACACCCCTCGGCCACCGCAGCCAGTTGGTCAAAGTCCATTTCATACTGCCCGTCCTCGCGCATGCGCAGTGGGTTGTCCACCACAGTTCGGCCGGTGCGCTCGATCGTCAGGCGAAACAAGTGATAGACCGGCGGTTGGATGAGGATTTTATCGCCGGGCTGCGTGAAGGCATCCAGCACAAAAAGCAATGCCTTTCACCACACCGGGCACGAAACTGATCCACTCCGGCGCAATGCGCCAATCGTGGTGCCCGGCCATCCAGTCAACAATGGCGGGACGGTAGTCGGCCGGTTCGGCCGTGTAGCCCAGAATGGGATGCGCCAAACGATCGCGCAGGGCATCGAGAATGAAATCGGGGGTGGGAAAATCCATATCGGCCACCCAAAGCGGGAGCAAGTCGGTGCGTCCCCAACGCGGGCCGAGAGCGTCGATTTTGAGCGCGCCTGTTCCCGCACGGTCAATGTGCGTGTCGAAATTGTAGGAAGACATGGTAGGAAAAAATCGTTAGGAGTCCATTAAAAAGCAAGGAGCGGAACCGGTCGATCAGGATTGAGCCGCAACCGACACGGCAGCCGCAAGGGCTTGTTCGAAATCCTCGCGCAGATCGTCGACATCTTCCAAACCGATGCTAAGGCGCACGGTCGTTTCGCGCACCTGCATGGCGGCGCGCTGCTCGGGGGTGAAGAGGCCGAAAATGGTGCTCGCCGGATGAATAGCCAAGGTGCGATTGTCGAAGAGATTGGTGGCGCGATGCACCAAGCGCAGGGCGTCGAGGAAGCGAAAGGCCGTGGCGCGGTCGGCGAAATCGAGGGTGAGCATCGCGCCGAACGTCCCGCCGTATTGTCGTGCAAAGAGGGCATGGGCAGGATGCGAGGACAAACCGGCATAAGTGACGCGCTCCACCTCCGAACGCTCCGCAAACCACTGTGCCAAAGCCAAGGCCGTGTCGGCTTGCCGGCGATAGCGCACTTCGAGCGTTTCGAGTCCGAGGGTTTGCAGGTGAGCCACCTGCGGTGTCATGTAGGCTCCCAAATTGAAGAGCGCTTCGTGGGTGATGCGCTCGGTGAACGTCGGAAAATGCCCGTAGTCGATGACCACGCCGCCCAACGAGGTGGCGCCCCCGCTCACATATTTGGTGCTCGACACCACTTCCACATCGATGCCCAGTGCCTGCCCGTCGAACTCCGTGAAAGGGATCATCGTCGTGTCGGCCACCAACGGCACCCCGCGACGGTGCGCCACCGCGGCCAATGCACACACGTCTGCCACTTCCAACTGCGGATTGGTGAGGATTTCGAAGAAGAGACAGGCCGTGTGCTCATCGAGGACCGTTTCGAGTTGTTCGGGACGCGTGAGGTCGCAAAAAGCGCACTTCGACCCCAAAGCGCGCCAGGGTTTCGGTGAACAGCGCATAGGTATTGCCGAAAAAGGTGGCGCGAGGTGACCACATTGGCGCCGGCCGCAGTGAGCGAAAGGAGGGCGGAGCTGATGGCCGCCATGCCCGAATTGAAGGCAACGACGCGGCGTGCCCCGGTGATAGCGGCCACGCGGTCTTCGAAGTGGGTGACGGTGGGATTGGCCACGCGCGAATAGTCGGGTGCCGTGATGCGTTCGCAAAAGACATCGGCCATGGTCGCCGCATCTTCGAATTCATACGCCACACTTTCATAGACGGGCATACTCAAGGCGTCGTAAGCATCGCGGCGCGGATAGGCGCAGTGAATGGAACGGGTGTTTTTTTTCATGTGTCTTGTTTTGTTTTGATGTGCCGGGGGCAACGGTGGGTCGGGCAAAATGGCGAACCACACGCCCTAAGCCCCTACGCCCCACGGCAAAAATACAAATTTTCCACACGCGGTGGCGTCTAAAAAGAGTTATCGATGAGCGAAACGCCACGCCGCCCCCAAAACCAAGGGCAAAAAGACGCGCCGGTGTTGCCCACTCATTGGTCTTTCTCTGCCGCGCCACAGCTCACCGCGCTCCCCACCCCAATCGTGAGCCATGCGCCGGCCAACGCGCACGCGTAGGCGCGCGTCCGCCGTTTTTCGTTTTTTGCCTTCACCTCTTCACCCCAAATGCACAAAACACTGACGGACAAAACTTTACAGGTGAAGGCAAGGGCGTATTTACCTTCACCGGTGAAGTGTTAAAAATCACCCGAAAGTTCACGCGTATCTTTCCCATTTTCAACGCATTGCGGGTGAATGTGAAGGGTGAAGGCAAGAAATGCGAACTGCGGTGAGTGCGCGATGCGCAGGGGCGTGTCCGCTTAGGCGCACCTACACACGCGAGGGGCAACTGCCGACGGAACGAGAAAAAAATAGACACGCGGCTTTCCACCAAAAAGAAGCCAAGAAAGACACAATACAAGAGAGCATTCGAAAGAAAGTCCACTTGTTTTTATCACACGTCACCACAACGCGAAAAAAATCTGCATTTTATTTCGCGAAAACATCTTCAATTCGAAACAAAAGATTTATCTTTGCGCTTGAATAAACACAACTTTCCCTTTCCCTCGCCGCATTGCGGCGTCCATATAGCGCAAAACGGACGAACTGTCGTCCTCACAATCAGCGCACACGCTCTTTGACAGATTGAAAAGATCCCGACATTTCACCAACAGGGCGAAAGGTCGGGAGGAGAAAAGTGTAGGAGCAGCCCCACAAAAAAAGGATTAGCCCCTGAAACAAAACGAATGTCCACTCGAAAAGCGAGCACAACATCCCACAAAATGGGTGCGATCACTCGCTTTTCTGCGAATAAAATTCGGTGCATCCGGCATTTGGAGTTCTTACAAAAATTCACTACCTTTGCAGCCAAATCATATCAATATAGAACTCATATAAGTAAAATGAGAAAAACAGTATTAGGCTTCATCGCCAGCTTCATGCTGCTTTCCGCGCATGCCCAAAACCTGAAAATAAAGAAAGGGGAGGTATTACTTGACGGAACACCGGTAGCACTTGTAAAAGAAGAGAAAAGAGTCTGCGACCTGTCTACGCCTGATGGGAAAAAGGTGTTCACATTCTTCATTACGAACAAGACAAAACAAGGCGTCAGCACACCAGAAGAGTGGCTCCAGTTCACATCACCTGAAGGCGCAGTCTTTGAACTGCAAAACCCGAAAGACAGGATTATACTGTCTACCACGAAGTATCTTGTCTACAAATTGTTAGACAGCAACCCCCAGCTCATCGCAGTGGACGGTATCAGTAAATCCACCATTGACGACCTCTTCGAGCAGGGCTCGCGTCCTTTCTCTGCAAAATGGGACAGCCTCTATACCATAGTCAAAAAGATGGAGAAAACCGATGAGGACTTTACCGCACAGCATCCCTTCTCCATCAACAACAATGGCGACATTATCATCAACAAAGAGATGGTGGGAAAGGTTCTTGTCAATGAACCTTCATTAGGCAAAGCAAACTATTATGTCAAGGACCGTGTGGGTAACCAGGTAGCCGAGATTAAGCTCGAATATTGGAACCGCAGCGAGAATTTCAGCAACATAACAACCTGTGATGACAGGAAACTTCCCTTCCTGGAATACAAGACTGCATTCAAACTCTCCGAGAACGAGATGGTGCGCCGTATGGTATCAAAACTGCTTGCAAACGGCTATGCACTGGGAGATATGACGGAGAATATCAAGCTGCGACTGGCAAACAAGGCAAAAGCAGATGAGCAACAGGCTGCCGATGAGGAACGACAGCTGGTGAAAGAGGCCAGGGATGCTTCCGTGAACATCTATAATGTGCCCGGCAAGGTGGTACTTGCTGACGGCACGACACACGAAGGCAACATCACTATCGTATATGAATCTATTGAAAAGAAGATGGGTAAAGGAATCAGTGGAATCCTCGACCTTGACGCACCGGCAATGGGATCAGCCGTAACACTGACGCACAACGATGCGAACGGCAAGACCGAACAGAAGTTCAAGGCTGCAGACAACGTAACCGTCTATGCAGGTGACAAGACCTATATCGGTACAAAGGGCTCAAAAGACGGTGCGTTAAGAAACGCCGGCGGCAGTGGTTCTATTAATTTCGGAACACGTCACCCACAGTTCTTCGAGGTACTCTTTACCGACGGAAAGGGCAATTACATCCTGGAACATCCATTAGATAAAGATGAACTTTATCTGAAGCTGAAGGACAGAAAGGAAGCTATCTATCTTGGCGACAAAGCATTATTAGGTACACGAAGCGAGAAGAAAAGAATTAAGCTGACTGCGGAATATCTGAATAAGTCGAGCATGGATGCTGCCAAGTATGACACCCGCACAAAAGAAGGACTCCAGCAGCTCATCGCAGATTATACTGAAAAATAAAAGGAGGACTACCCCTCCCAAAAAGGGAAGGGCATAATGTCCTGTTTTTTTCCTTATTCCAATCCTTACAGGTGCTTACTTGCATCGCAACTAAGCCTTACTTGACCTCCAATAGGTGCTTAATTGAAGTCCAACTAATCCTTGAAAATAAAGAAAAATCGAAGTTTGCGAAAACTGACTGATAATGAACAGGATATGAAATGATTTGCATAAAACTGCTCTATTTGTAAAAGGCAGGAAAATGCGGATTTAAGCAAAAGTTCAGTTACTAAACCGTTACCCTATTTTGCCATAGGTAACGACGGAGCAATGTCAGGTAACTGAATTATTTTTATTGCTGTCCGCTAAACTTCAAAACGACACGATTTTCTATCCGCAACGCCCATCAATAGGCGTTGCGGATTCCTTTTTCGAAATATTGCTGTCCGGTAAAAGTTTTTCTCTCCACATAAAATAAGGCAGAAGTCCATAGTTGGACTTCTGCCTTTTGGTTTATCTTTGTTTTTACCACAAAACATGATAACCATGAACAAAGGTACTCATTTTCTCGGACAGCCGATGTACGGCCAGCTTATAAGTTTACTCGACAAAGCGCAAATTCTTCGTATCAGCCAAGAAAACGGTGGAGAACGCTACGTCAAGCACTTCGATGCTTGGCAACACTTGGTCGTTATGCTCTATACAGTGGTCAAACGCTTCGACTCCCTGCGTGAAATCGTGGCTTCTATGCTGCCCGAAGCCCGTAAATTGGGACATTTGGGCATTAACGCCATGCCGCGCCGCTCCACACTCTCGGACGCCAATCTGCGCCGCAACGAATGTATCTTCGAAGCCATTTACCGAGAGCTGTACGCCACTTATAAGCACGTGCTTTCCGCGGACAGCCGATGTCACGGGTGCCCAAAGTGGATAGAACGCTTGCAAATCATTGATTCTACGACCATTTCGCTCTTCTCCAATCTCATTTTCAAAGGCGTCGGGCGGCATCCGAAGACAGGGAAGAAGAAGGGCGGGATCAAAGTCCACGCCAATATTCATGCCAACGAGTTTGTGCCCTCCGACATCCGCTTCACCTCGGCGGCCAAGGGGGATTCCTTTATGCTCCGCCCCTCCAACTACCACAGCGGCGATATCTTGGCCTTTGATAGGGCTTATATCGACTATACCAAGTTTGAAGAAATGGCGGAAGCCGGCGTGACGTATGTCACCAAGATGAAGAAGAATCTACGGTACGAAACCCTTGAAGATGTGATGTATATGACCTCGGAAGGGGTGATGGAACACCGCGTGCGGCAAGTGGTATTCACCAAACGGAGCAAAGGAGGAGAGGTACTAAAACACCGGGCAAGAATCATCACCTACGCTGACCGTAAGAAGCACAAAGCCAAACTGATCTCGTTGTTAACCAATGACATGGAAATGTCGATTCAAGACATCATCGAGATCTATCGCCAAAGGTGGGAGATAGAACTACTTTTCAAGCAGCTCAAACAGAATTTTCCCCTCAGATATTTCTATGGAGAGAGCGCCAATGCCATCAAAATTCAGATTTGGGTCACATTGATCGCCAATTTACTGCTCATGGTACTGCAAAGCGGATCAAACGCAATTGGAGTTTCTCTAATTTGGCCACGATGGTGCGCATCATGCTCATGTACTACATTGACTGCTATAGTTTCTTCGAGCATCCCGAAAAAGATTGGTTGAAGATCTTGGATACCCACGATAATCCACCCGCCGAACCTTCACTCTTTGATTAAGGGGCTTACTTTTTCGAAAAAGGGAATCCGCAACGCCTATTGATGGGCGTTGCGGATAGGGAAATCGTGTCGTTTTGAAGTTTAGCGGACAGCAATAAAAGATAAACCAAAAGGCTGAAGTCCAACTATGGGCTTCAGCCTTATTTTATGTGGAGAGGAAAACTTTTACCGGACAGCAATAATAAATTTTACATAGTTAAGCCTTTTGTATCACCAAAACATCTTCAATCGATACAAAGACCTCTCTGCCATAACGGCTTTCCTGGTGGTTGTAAGTGTTGAATTTTGCGCCATTGTCAATATCAATATCCAGTACATTATTCCAGTATTGACCTTCTTGAAGAGGATACCCCGGATCAAGGCAGAAGAGACGCAAATATGCCTTTTGTTCTTCGTAGCCAATCACCGTTATGGCATGACCACCTTTTTCGTTTCCAAGAAAAGCCAAGTTCTATTGGTAAATATTCGTCTAACGAGGATTTGATAATAGCATATAATTCTTGCTTCTTTGCATTTTCAGTAGAATACCATGCGGTGGACACGCACTTTTTGAAGGCGTGCAACAATTTCGTATTCAAGACTTCTAACTCGTAACCTTCTCTGACCAATCCTTTGGCGTTATTCAAGAATGTGTCCACTAAACGACCTTTAGAACTACGGCCATCATGTTTTTTGTCCAAATCTGTAACATCTAATCGTTTTATCGAGCGGTTGATTATTAAGCACATCATCAGACTATAAACAGCACAAGCTCCATCCATATCACCCTGATGAAGGTTAATGAGGTCTTTAGTTCCTGTGGCGACAAGACCATTAGACGTAAGGGAAACCTTATCGATTATATGTATCATGAGCCAAATTACATAAGTTCGACGGCTATCAGCTCACTACTGGTTTTATAATTGCCAATCAAGTCACCTCGAAAAACTTTTCCAGCCTCCAGTCTTTTACCTTTCTCAATCTTGTGAATATAGAGGAGGTCATTGGGTTGAAGGCTACTATTTACAGCTTCAATTACCATCAATGCCTTTTTTCCTTTATGCTCAACGACTTTAAATTTGACTGTTAGATCCATGTACTTTACAAGTACCTCGGAGTCCAACCTAATTCATGGATGTACACGGCGGAATCTTGGAATCCCCAAATACTATCTACGGAACGAGCCAAAAGATAATCATCCCATGTCGAGAAACCCTAGTATAAGGCTATGGTGTTAAGCGTATAAGAGTTGGTACGATGGTCGTCATCGATATAACCCATTAATCGTTTGAGAGTAGTTACACCGATGGAACGCTGCGTTACGTCCAATATCAACTTGGCCAGCATGTCAAAATCCTTTGCCTGATCAAAGAGCAAACCAGATTTATCTTTTAGGTCGTCAATTACTATATTGCTTAATATCATTATACCGTTACTTTTATGAATGAATAATTATCATCCATGTCGGGAGCCATATCATCCAAACACTTCAGATTTACCTTGTCGCATGAAACTGCGTATTCTTCAACAGGGAGCTGCTTATGAAATCCATCAGAACATAAAAGAAACGTATCTCCTTCTGTAATAGATAGGACTTCAATAGGAATCTCTTCCTTAATTTCATCACCCATGATGGCACGAGTTACAATCGCTGCATACTTCTCATAGATAGAAGAAGTAATGGCCATTTTGTTTGAGAGTTGCTGAACAATAGAATGGTCTGTTGTGCAGAGATCCATTTTGCTCTTGCTAAATTTATACACTCTACTATCACCAAGCCATGTTATGTATGCATAGGTACCTTTAATAAAAAGCACCGCAATGACAGTTCCCATTTTTTTACCACCAATTTCCATCCGTTAATCATAAGGGCATCATTAGCAAACACTATTGATTCCCTCAAAAGATTTTCAGGAGTATAATTGGTAGTATTCTGCTCCACATACTCCACAATACTTTCAGCCACAGTTTGTGAGGCTATCTCACCATGTGAGTAGCCCCCCATACCGTCAGCTAATACAAATATTGCAGAGTCTGCAGACAGTGAACGATGGATTACATAATCCTGGTTCACTGTTCTACTTCCTCTATTTGAATATTCTATTATGTTCATTCTTATTTTACAGCTTGTATAGTATCTCCACCGTGTTTGGTTACACGAGGACGAATGCTCATCTTTATCGGACGCTGAGTAATCGCTTTATCAGTCGCTTTGTTAGCCCATAGGTAGGCTTCACCCGAGCCCAATGCAGCCATTTCAGTAGCTGTCAGCGTTTGAAGTGGAGTTATAGCCTTTTGAACATGCTTCACCCATGCAGGTGAACTAAAGCGGTGCATCACTACCATCGAACTAAGTTCGATGATTTCTGTAGGCAAACTCATTGGATCCTGACTGGCTATCATGATTGAAACGCCCTTATGACGCATTTCACGAATCGCCGTAGTAATAGAATCTACTAGTTCCTTGTTGTTCATATACTTATGAGCTTCATCAAATACAATAAACTTATTGAATGCCTTACCATCCACAGTCATCACACTTGAGAATATATTGAGCATGACAACAAATAAGCCTAATGCTTCTTCTTTTTCGATAAACTCATCACGCAAGTCAACGATGATAAGTCTGCCCGGACGAAGGTACTGCTGCAGCTTATAACCATCAGTAATATACTCTTCAGCAAAGTCCAATTTGGTATTGGCCAATGCTCTTTGAGAAGTAGAAAGGTGGTCACTATTAGCAACGCCAGAACGTATGTTGGCCAGTGACATATTGCGACGACAAGCCTTCATAATCTGTTTCAGTTCTTTAATATAAGCAGAATCATTGCCCATCGCAGCTAAGAGGAACAACCAGTCACGAACCGATAATTCGCCTGAATCAAAGCCAATTGAATGAACTTCCAAATCAGGATATTGAGCTTTGCGCAATTCGACCTGAGCTTCAGGAGCAAGAAGGACTACATCTTTTACGGAATTGGGCTCAGCACCGTATTCAGCTTTCAACTTGGCCAACTGCCCAGCTTCATCATTAAGATATACCATTGATGTGAACTCAGGCGCATAATCCATACTTTCACTGAAATGGAATATCACACCTGCCATGGGTGCTGGCAACTTGTTCACGTTAGAGAACTGTTTGAGCACCATTTCTGTTACAGAACCAATCGTATAGCTCTTTCCTGCGCCTTGCACACCAAAGAGGCTGATGGTATTGCACTCATTGAGATCCATACCAATAACACGACCATTGGATACCATCTTGCCCAGAACACCGAATTGAGGCGATTCGCTATTCTTACCAATGATAACATCCACTACAGGTTCTTTGTAATTTGTATCAACCTCCGGAACAACGACTTCATCGTCATGAGATGGTTGCGACAGTATATCCTCTACAGGAGTATCTGTCACAGGAACATCTTTCTCCGGCTTTCTTCCTTGGTCGGTTCTGTTTCCGAAGACTGTTCTTCAGCTTCTGGAGTGACTGCAGGAGGCGTTTGAGGTTGCTCAACGTCCTCTTTAGGTTTATCGAATACCACAGAATCGTTATGTTCCTTCTTCTCAGATTTTACTGATTCAGCTGGATCATTATCCACCTTTTTAGGCACAATAACTTCATAGTCAGAATCATCAGTCGGAGCAACCACTGTAACAGGCTTAACTGGCGATTCTTGAGTTGGGCTTGTTTGCTCAGCAGGAACGAAAGTGGGTTCGAAGAAGTTCACGAACTCATTGTCCTGAGCCTCCAATACCTGTGTTTTCAAGTTGCTATTCTCATCAAGAATTTGCTCGATAACAGGATTGCCCATCGTATAAATCACCGTATCACCATAGAAATCTTTCTTTTGGCGTTCAGTCTGCATAAAGTCGAAGATTACGCCAAGACGCTTAAATCGAATAGTATAGCCTTCGGAGAGTTTACTCAAGAACACCTTGTACTCATGAGCCTTGTCCGGATTTAGCTGGCCATATCTCAGTGAACGGTTAATATAGAACTCCAAGAGAGACTTCAACTCAAGTACTTTCAGCTCTCGATCAAGTCTATCATTGCCATCCACTGCAATCTCGAAGTGAGAACGCAGGGCGAAGATGGTATTCTCAATTTGATTTACAATCTTTTGATGAAGTTCGTCTGCTTGGTAATAAGCATTTCTGCATTTAATCTCAACCACATTGAAAAGGATTTCCTTACGGCTGGTATCAATCTTAACCACCAAGTTGTCGGCTCGTTCTTGCTTATCACTATCCAAATCGACAAATAGTTCCTTATGAAGGTCAATAGGAATCATGAAGGATTCTGTTGTGATGCCCTTCTTCTCCAAAAAACGCTTCGTCAACGTGGTACCAATCACCTCAAAGCCTTTTCTCGACGTTGTATTCACCTGCATAATGAGTGAACTACTAATTGAACGAACATCCTCAAGAATCTGCTTGAAATTCTTCTTGTCCTCAATTTTGATGCCATACTGCTTGAACAGAGGAACCATCAGTGCTGCGATTTCACTAGTAGGTTTCGTCGTCAAGTAAGATGAGATACCAGTAGCTTCGTCGTTAGGCACATAATCCAACAGATATGGAACGTCAGAATCGCCAAGACAAGGAAGGTCATAGAACTCAGGTCCCATATTCTTGTCAAACGTAATCACCCAGTCACTGCTATCATGAATGAATGACAAGAGCATCATATCATTCTCCTTCAATCGCAACGTTGTGGCTGGCACAGACTCTTCAATGGTTGAAGACAACATCTTACCAATCACTTCCTGCAAGCGAGCAAACAAACTAACTTCAAGGTTGGCAGACTCTGAAACAGGATTAGGCAAGCTCTTGTTAGAATAGTATCTATTCCACACAAAGGTTTTACCCACAGGCTTCACTTCTACAATATCTCTGCAGATAGTGCCATTCAAGAAGAAAGAGCGGCTTAGTTTGCTTGGACGAGCAGGCTCCGTGTTCACAACAAACGGATTCACTAAGAAAGAAAGATGAGCCTGATAGTTATCATGCTTGTTGATAAAATCGCTCGTCTTATTCAAGGAGAAGCGAAGTTTAGGGAACAAGCGATTAGCAGAAGCTTGTGAGAAAACCTCTGCATCGTTTGCAACTGCTGATTCAGGGTCGAGCAAATCCTTGAATGCTTCACCAGATTGCAACATATTCTCATCGGTAAACAGTCTGATTTCATAAGCCAATTCATGACCAATACCAATCTTCTCCAGTCTAACCAACGCCTCTGCAAACGTAGCCGCATCACCTGCATTAAACAGGTTGATAACCAACTTATCAGTATAAGGGTGAGAAACGCTGTAATTAAAAAGATGGCGTATCACCAAATCCAAGTTCACATCGCTATCAATACGCTTTTCTCTTGCTACATTCAGCAACATCGAAACGTATGATTTCAACTGACGACTACCTGAAGAGAATGCCTCCTCTGACTGCGTAGGTTGTGCATAAGCACCCCAACCAAAGGTAAGTTCACCAATGTACTGATATGCTTCCTTTAGAGGGTCATCGCTAAGCACTATCGGTGCCACGTTCATTGGTATTTGCCCTTGGAAAAGCTTATCCAGTTTACGATACCAGGCTTTTCTATACTTAGGTACTTCAATTGTACGATCTTCCCAATCTTGATAAAGTTCGTACAGATTCACCATCCAAGCTAAACGCAACGGATGTAAAGGACTTACCAACTTAATTTGGTTCTTGCTGCCGTCAGGCATTTCTACGGATAAGAGAACCGTATCGATGTTCTGCAGCTTAACCACATCGTCTGTATTTAAATCCTTCTCCAATTCCTCATTGAGCCAAGTATTGTACTCAGCAAGATAGGCTTTAATCAGACCCAAATTGGTTGTGAAGTCCAAAGTGCTTGTTAAGCCACTTTCGTCCTCGGCCGATTCTCTAATGATAGCAAAGAGGTCTTCTCTTAAAGCAATTAATTCATTGGGAATATTGACATCTGAGGCAGGCACAAACAGCGGTTCACGATTAGCCGTATCGTTCGGATTCATCAAGTAAGCATCTGTTGGATTTCCGCCTAACAGTGCCTCGACATGACCAAACACATTGGTATTCTTCAAGAAAGTAGATTCCAACTGAATTAACTTCTTTGACAGCTGTATCTGATAGGCATAAGCAGCACCAAAGTCAAAATGATAGGTATTATTCAAGTTACCATCCACCCACAGATTACGGTCAACACCATCTGTAGGAATATCCAAGTCTTCATTCTTTGCCAAATGGGCCGAACGATATAGAATAATAGCTTGTGTAAAGCTATTTACCTTAGCTCGTTTATCAATTTGACCTTCGGGCACATCACCATCGTTTACAATGGTGAATACAGCAGATTCGTTGCAATATGCCACGTGGTGTTCCAAACGATATTGTTCCATTTGAGGTTCGGGTTCTTTTCCTTTGCCTCTTCCCAAGCTGCTTGTACGAGGTCTTCTTTGAACTCTTTCTTCTGTTCGAGTACAATGCCATTCTCATCAAGCGCACGAACACGCAGCAAGTAATCACCTTCATCAAACATGCCATCTGCAATGTTCACAGACATCTTACGTGACGCACGCTTATTCGTGCCAACTTTGGCTTTCTTTATAACACCAACTTCTGAAAAATCGCTGATGTCAACCAGTGCTATTTCAAAAGAAACAATCGCAAGATTATCCTTTGGAGCAGGATCAGTAGTAATGGTAAAAGATACCTTCGACTTCTTCTCGGTAATGATGTTTAATACAAAATTGCCTTCGTCGTCTCTAACCAATTCTTTCTTCGGATCCTTACCCGTGTTCAAGTCAACCATTACCTTTACTGGGCCTGAAGACCCAGTTTCAAGCCATGGAATATTGGCATAGTTAAACTCTGGATGATTGCGCAGAATAGATTCAAACAAAGAATTAGCATCTTCTACAGAATCATCAGAGGTAAGAAAGCTCATAAGGGCACGTTGAATTGTTCCTCTCTCGATAGGAAGAGAAGAAATGCGATCAGCTGCAGTCAAAGAAAAATCAGAGATAATAACTGAAGCCTTTTCTTTGTTCAGCATGAAACGTCTGCGCACAGCATTCTCATCCCTGAGAAGCGCCATGTCAGGCCACATGCCAAACACAAATAATCCATTACCCCATGCTTCATCTGAGAACTGGTTTAGTTCCAAATAAAGTATGTACGAGATTACATCATTCTTGTAGGCATGAACCTCGTCTCTAAGCAGTTCAAATATCTGTGCCCAGCTATATTTCTTTTCCTCCGGAATCTCGTCAATCAACTTTAGAATGAAGGAATCCTGTAGGTCTGATGCTGACAAATTTTGGAACGCAGCATCACCATAAGAGTCTTCTGCTGACGTTCTGCTATTGGTCGGTACCAAGATGAGCACTGCCTTTGTGGGGTTATTTCTCAATTCAATAAGCTTGGTTGCATGGATAAATTCCTCTCCCTTTTCTTCTTCAGAGAGAATGAACACCGACAAATCCTTATTAATGGGGCGCAACAAAGGAAGCAGAACACGAAGTTCTTTCAGCGCGAGGCCTGTAATCTTCATACAATGCCCCGGACGAACTTGCTTAAACTTTGGTGCATACGTTTCAACAACATGTTGTATGAAACGCTCGTAATATAGAGTTCTTATTTCTTCCATTGTTTACATTTTATAGCGTGGGCGAATCTTCTGTAGGATGCAAGCGTCACTCATATCGGTATAGAAACCAATCTGACGTAGTTTATCCTTAAAAGCTTCAACATTTTTACGGAATGCTTCATTCATTTCCACATCCGCATTGGCAAAACGCTTCTCGTTTACACCATTGATGATTAAGCCATACCGGTCACGAATTTCACTGATTAATTCGTCAATCGATAAAGAACGAGTTTCGTAACCACCAGTAGGCTTTTCCTTTAACACAAGGAGCTGCACCAATGTCTCTAAGAGCTTCGAGCCGAGTGCACCACGTCGTGGATGGCGGCGTGAGCGACTATCAGCCAAAAGCATAGATGAAGAGTTCTTCATTGCCACTGCATCAAGAAACTCGTGTAAGTAGCGATACTGATAGTTACCCAAGTTTGATTTTTCTAATACATGAACCAACATATCGAAGTAGTCATCTTCAGGAAACAGCTCAAGCATTTCTCTGAAGTCTTCTTTATCAAACTCTTTCTCATCCGAGTTGGGAAGATCCTTCCGGATTCCATTCAAAACGGATTCATAGAAACCATCTGACTTATTGTTCTCTTCTTTCAGTATTCTCAGCGCTTCGTCAATAGAGCATGATTTTCTGTCTTGAATGATGTCAGCCATGTAGGTAGAACGAATGTATTTGCCAATGCCATTCTGCATCCTTTCTACATCTTTACAGGCGTATGCAGAAACAATGCTGTCCAAATCGTCAGTCACATCAACGAGCATCGACCAGTCGTCTTCTACTTGACGTGAACCTGCATCCACCATCTTCGGAAGCAAGTAAATCAGTTTCATTGCATACAAAGCCAAATGAAAACCACAAAGGATTCTCAGATAGTCGATGGATACGGCTCTTGGGAGCTTATCCTTGTAAAGAAGCAACCGACGAATATCGTCATTGAACAACGTAGCCTGGTCACGGAGGAACGGCTGTGGAATAACCTCTGCCACTTTATTTAATGTCTTACGCTCACGCAAAGGCTTGGTGATATAAAGAATACCTGTAGTATCTACATCCAGATCTTCACTTGATACGATTTCTCCCGTCTGCTTATCCCAACCCTTACTAAGGTAGCGTACCAATCCATGCATTACTTCCGGATTGCTTCGCAACATGAGATAAAGTTGATCTGAGGCACGGTAGTCACGACAGAATTTACTGTTCTGAACACGAAAACTTAGCAAATGAAGCGGCTTTAATGTTGAGACATGCTCTTTCACCACGTTGCCGCGATTCACCAACTCCAATAGCGAACTGCGGAGCCAGTCTTCCACGCCATCAGGGTTGTCGCTTACGCCATGCATCACACCTTGATTTTCCAAGGTCGCCAAGTTCTCTTTTAGTATGTCAATGGTATATTCTTTACGGAAAGCCATTGATACTGGAGCACCGTCAGCATACATCTTAATAAAAAGATTGGTCAGCACACGGTCTAGCTTTACCGACTTAACATCGACATAGAATATTTCCTTATTCAGGAAGGCCTGTACGCCTGTTCCTTTCTTTAGTTTTAATATCATATCATTGCACGTTAAGAGGTTCAATTACTATATGCTTTTGACCATCCAATCGTATAGCAGTGAACTTGCGATTATTCTTTGTCACAAGTATCTCCGAATACGTTTTTGCCTCCAGCAAATTCTTAAATATCTGAAGTTCTATGAAGCGACCACGCAAGTCGTTCACAGAAGGGCTAAGCCTGCGTGAATGTATTCCAGCATTTCATACAAGTCGAGACTTACCGTCAGTTGGATAAACTTATCCTTTTTATGGCGGAATATCAAACTGTCGCTTTCATACTCGATGTACTTTGTCAAGTGTTCAGTCTTATTCACATAGAGCTCGAACTCATCCAATGAGAAACGACGGTAGCTCTTTGAAATGGGGTCTGCCACATTTGAACTTGCCAAAAGAAGATAACCCTTAGTTAGCATTTCATTAGAACAGCCCTCACTGGCAGAAATAGCACTCGCAAGGTCTTGCATAGTTTTGGCCAATTCCTTTGGATCTTCAAGGCGCAACTGCTTTTCAAAAAAACACTGGCATATCGATAAGGTAATCTTCTTCTGAAATCAATGGCTCCTTCAAAAATATTGATGACGCACGAACGACTTATGACGGCTTGTAACAGCCATACGAACATCATCCGACTTCACTTCGTATGCAGGGATAATTTGATTGCAATCATTGAAATCCTTCAGCAAAGAGCGTGTACGGTCGCTGAAGATAATATAGTCGTTCGGACGTTTCGTGCGATAGTACAAATCACGGTCGAATGCCGGCAAAGCCACACCTGCAACGTCTGTTTCACGAAGTAACTTTACCAAACGGTCGTTCGATTCCAGTGTCGGCAGCTCGAAGTATTCTACCTTGTTGGGGTCCGGGTATGTAACAGGCGCAGTCAGGTTGAAATAGTAATATTGCCAATAGTACTCAGGTACATTGTCGGCATTTACCAATTCAATCAGTGCCTTTACTTCCCCACACGAATAGTCGCGAGTCAACATCCACGCAATCATCGAGCGCAAGTCGCGCATGGTAATATGGAGTTCACGTTTATAAACGATGGTGCGCACCAACCATTCCAAACGGTTGATGACCTCATCACCAGCGCTGGTATCTTGGAAGGTGTCCACATTGTATTTGATAAAGCAACGGTCGGCCACAGGACAGTTTTGACACTTACCCCACAATTCAGGGCGTGTCAACTTCTTCATCTGTTGAGCCAACAAGCTCGGAGTCTTTGTTTCAGCATCGCGAGCTGTTACAGAGCGAAGGTTCAAGTTTATCACCATCAAACCCGGCAATAACTCAGCATGACCTTCTTTATAGAAGTACTCCTCGATGTTGTCCTGCAGCACACGCAATTCAGGACGCATTGACAAAAAGTCCACCAAGCGACCCTCGTTGATAGCAATCACACGTCCTTCTTGAGCTTGCGTATAATCATTCAGACCATAGAAAGGAGAAAGGAACTCAGCCAATACATCATCATTAGCTTTGTCGTCTTCATCCTGTGAACCATCATAATTTGACTCGAATCGAACACCAAAAATATAGAATTGCGAACCATTGTTCGTGTCAAATTGCTGCTTATCCACGCCCTTATCTTCTATGCGATGAATAAAGGCAGTCTTACCATCACCTGCATTACCAGTAATGATAATCAATTTGTACTTCAAAGCTTCAATATCGGCAATTAACTCTCTGTCCAAGCGAGTTTCAGAATAAGTTAACGTATCAAACGCATGTTGAGCTACGCCAGCACGTGTACCTCCATTGCCATGGCGACTTTGGCTATATAATGAGTTAATGTAGTCCACAGGATTCCCAACATCTTCTCCATTGTGAGTAACAGAAATGACAGATGAATCCTTTGCATACCATCCAATCCGATAGCGTTCAGTGCATCCAGCATCTCTTGTGCTGTTTTGAAACGATTATTCTTATCGGTAATGATCGACTTCATCACAAAATCAGCCATCTCATTGGATAGTTTATCATTATAGTTTCGAATATCAGTAGGCAACTTGTGAATGTTTGGACACAAGTTTCCACCAGGCCATGGATAAGCATGGGCAAGCAGTTCGTAAAGCGTGATGCCAAGTGCGAATGTGTCGGCAGAGCAATCCCAGTCAATCTTATTGCCTGAAACGATAAGGTCAGGAGCCATATAAGGGAAGGTTCCTCCAAACAACTTATCATCTGTCGTAGCCGAAATATTGAAATCAATCAACTTGTACAGCTGGCGTTTGTGCCACATAATGTTGCTGGGCTTGATGTCGCGGTGGTACACAGGAGGCTCTTTGCTTTGCATATAGACCAAAGCATTAAGAATCTGTGTTGCCATCTTGAAAATTTCATCAGCAGGAAGGCGCAAATCACCATTTGTGTATTCTTGAAGGTTTTCGCCATCAAGCAATTCCATCAAAGTAAAAAACAAACCACCGGGAACGGTTCTGTCGTTATGTTTGAACTCTACAATGTTGGGATGATGTAATTCTTTAAGCGCATTAAACTCATTGATGGCATTATCAATAGAGGCATCCTTCTCGAATATCTTGATGGCCAAGAACTGCTTCTGCATGTCGTGCCATACCTTAAATACTCGTCCAAAGCCACCACGTCCTAATATTTCATGAAGTGTCATGCTGGGAGAAACTTTCATACCAGGCTTCATATCCTTCAGGTACAACGCCTTCTCCGCATGTTGGGTCGAAGTCGTATGAGAAGTTGCAATCGTTTTATGTACTTCTTCATCAATCGCCGCATTGAGGAAGTCAAGCACTTCATCCGCTGTTTGCCAACGTTTATCTGCATCAGCCACAATCGTCTTCTTTACAAACTCATCCATCCATGCAGGTAGCTCTTTCAGCACATGGCTGGGTAGATGGTCTTCAGGAAGTTCACCACCCAAAGCGGTCATAAATGTAAAGACGCTATCAAAAGGTAATTTGCCCACCATCAGTTGGTAGAATACTACACCTAAAGAGTAGATGTCGCTGGCAGACATTACATCGCCATCCAATAGTTCTGGAGCAGTGAAAGGAGACGACTGATCGCCCGCTGAATTTACAGAGAAACTCAAGTCAATATGCTCTACAAACCATGACATTCTAAAGTTAGCCAAGGCTGCTCTACCGCCTTCATACACATAAATATTCTCAGGGCACACATTACGATGATATACCTGCACCTTATGGGCTGCCTTCAAAGCGTTCGCCACATCCATGATGATGCTAAGCTTATCGGTCTGCTTAAAAGTCTTTTGATTGAGCTTTGCACGCAGAGAACTCTCATCTTGATAGCGACTTATCTCATAGTAGTAAGTCTGCTCTTCGTTCATCTGGCACTTTGTATTGACAATATAAGGAGAGTCGCCAATCTTCTCCTGTGCCATATAAGCATTTTGCACAGACAGGTTGAGCTGCTGTAGTTCCTTCGGGCTCTTATCGGCTACATCCAGAGGATATTCGCGCACACGGTAACGAGCCGTAGCGATAAACTGCGGAACACAGAGGTACTCCGTAAACTCTTCCGTTTCTTGAAGTTTCTCTTCGATGGAGTAGTTGAAAATGGTGGTGCGTTCTGCACGTCTTCTTTCCACAGATTCTCCTGTAAGGAAATCGGTAAGTTGCGCCATCAATGGCTGAATGCCGTTTTCCGAACGTGCCACGAGTTCATGGTTGGAGATAAAATCAACAAGCGCATCCCCAAGTGTGAACGTCTGCTTGTAAGTGTCACAAGTTGGATCCAAACCAAACTTTGATTGCTGAGGATGGCTCAACGTAACCAAAGTAATGATTTGGCCAAAGTTCCAGTCGGGATGTTGATTCTTAATTTTAGAAGCGAGGATGCGGCTCTTTAGTCCGGCTGTCTTATGTGGGTTTGCCACTTCTTGACCATTACGGAACCAAGCATAGTCGTCGCCTTCGAGATTTCCTGCCCAATCCTTATTTTCAATATGGTAGAGGGCATGAGGAGTCACCACAATACAGTCATACTCCCAATACTTCATGATACGGTTTGGTCCCGTAATGGCAATGTTGCAGTTGGGAATGATGAAATAATTGTTGGGCAACTTCACAGACAGATAATCGAGCAAACGCTGTTCACCGGCGTTTACAGGTCCATCATCATGAGGAGGTCTTTTGATTATTGCCATAATTATGCTGTTTTTTTATTTGTTGTTATCAAGTATATTCTTTAGCCTGTCAATGAGACGTTCTGCTCTCTGCGGTATTTCTTTTTTTCGCAGTAGTCTAAGTACTCATCAACAGCCTTCAAATAGGTTTCTCTGTTTAGGTCTTTATCCATGCTACCAACGCCTGCGAAGAGTTTCAAAGGATGACCTGTTTCGTCCAGATAATCTTCAAGAAGGAGTTCCCTCATCAGACGATTGAATCCTTCTTCTGATTTACAATGAACGTATATCTTTCGGTTTTTATAAAACTCAGATTGGAGATACTTGTTGCGATGCGTCTCATCCACAAACTCTTCTCTGAGTTCTTTAATGAACGAATCAGGATAGTTGCGCCACAAGCGTTTCGCTCTTGATAGGCTGAGCTCTACCGAATTTTGTGTAAGCATAGCAGGAAGGAGAATGATGTTACCAATGCTTCTTTTGGAGTTTCCAAAAAGCGGAGAACACGGTCAATCAACTCCTCAGAAGGATTGAACTTATCAAGTCCCTTGAATTTCTTCATGCCCCATTCTAATCCCAACGGAAAACCGAAAAGATACATAAATGGACATATAAAGTCCACTTTAAACTTGTACTTCTCCATGCTTTGGAGCGTGTATTCTTCCCAAGCATTTCCGAATACCAGTGAGGCTATGGCACACACAATAGCAGTGTCAGGAATTGAAAAAAATTCCCAGAAACGCTTCTTGCATATTTTTTTCCAAATCCTTTTTGCTCGGTACTATCTTCTTGTTTGAGTGTACTGAAGTCGTAATCCTTCAATCGCTTGATGTCTCCCCCCAATTGCTCAACAATAAAGCCTCTAACCAATGATAGTGCGTAAGCATCACATTCTTTAGCTGCTTGAAGACTCTCTTTCTTGATATTCTCCTTCTCACGGCGTTCGTAATCAGATACATCATTGTATGCCTCTTTCCGGTGTTCACATCGACCTTTCAAGTAATTCTCTCTGAATTGATCTTGAGCCAAACATCCGCATCCGTCGTCCTTTTCGTTGATGTCTTTCGCAAACACACAGCCATTGCAAATAGTATTTTTGGTGCCATTGAAGTAGAAGTTATCGTCTACCTCAAAGAAGTCGTCAATATCTTCATCATTGGCCAATCGATGAACCATATTGCTTAGACCGAGCATCTTCTCGTCGATAGGCTCACCATCAGGTACCAACTCTACAGGATAGAACTCATCGTCTAAACCAACAGGATGCGCCGTACGCTCCACAAACTCTCTATCGAGTGAACGAGGATGTACTTCCATTCGCATCTTCTCCTCCAAACTACGATGGGCCATTTCAATCAAATTCAGTTCAGATCCGGCACCATTGATGATGAAGTCCAGCGATTGGTCGCCCAAGAAATTGGCTGCCGCTTCTGGAATATGCAACAAGAACACTTGCTTTACACCATTCAGTTCATAGACATCAAGCACTTTGAAATAACTATCAAAGTGAAGTGTGCAGAGGTTCCATTCCTTCACATGCGGATTGTCCCGAACAATATCTTCAATCTCACACAGCATAGCTGCATGTGCAGAAGCAATCAAGAAGCGGGTCTTGTGCGCTGGTTTGAGAAGTTTGGTCGTCACGTCAATAAAACGACCCGCACGCAACACATCGCCCACATGATAAGTAGTATCTACTATCACTGGAGCATCAGTGTCACGATAGAAGAACTGAAGGCCAGGTAGCACCCAATTTGCCAGCTTTTCAAAGAACTTCTCACGAATAATCTTTAGCTTTTGGGGCAAGTGCTGGCGCTCTGGGTCATAGATGCTACCATCGGTGGTCAAGATATAGGGCTTGCCATCCAATTCTGCGTAATAGGCTTCCTTCTTCTCTTCGTCAAGCCAATGAAGTCGCTCAAACATTGGAGGAAATAGCAGCACACCGCTCACATGACCAATACCGTGCAAATAGCGTGTGGGTGTAGTTTTAGTTTTACGCCTGGTACGCCAAAACACGAAGTAGCCATTATGCACTTCGGTAATACCAGAGAAACTCTGATTGAGAATTTCTGAGCCGTTCGGTCGAAGTAAATTATATTCTGATCCACCAGTTACTTGTGCACGGAAGAAACCTTCTTTGGCATCTTCTACAAACCAATACTTATATGGAGACAATGCCTGTCCCTGTTTATCCACTAAAGCCCATTTGCCGTCTTTGTATTGACCTTCAAAGCCGGTAGCGTCCTTGGGATACGTATCTTCTTGCACACAAAGCAGTTGTTTTGCTATCCAACCTTGGTCTATACACATGCCTCCTTCGACTTGCATACGCGGATCTAGTTTCACGGCCAAGCAGTGCTCGAAGTAATTGTCCATGGCAAAGCGAACAATCATGTCGTTGTCTTCTTTTTCATCATGATAGACAAAGAAGATAGCGCCATATTCAGAAACGTCATCCGTTCTGTCGAGGTGATGGAAATAGAGGTCGTAGCCACTTTCTGCTATTTCAGGCACAACAACATGACTAATCATGAACTTCATACGTTCAATGGCCACATCATTCAAGCCTTGTTCCAAAATGAGGATTTTCTTTAAGATTGTTGAGCCCATATACCAAGTGGTGGGTGTAGCCATCCAAATGCAGACCTTTAGGCATCTTCATTGGGGCATACTTATCCCCATCATCTTCTTCGTGTTCGTACGAATAGAAGAGCATGAAGCGGTGCTTCATATCATGGTACAAAGTGCCATAGGGTATGAATACATGATTCTCACATTCCGGACAGGTCCAAACGAAGAGGCGGTCACTCAATATTTGTCTCCGAAGTTCGGGATCGAGGTCCACATTCACCGACTCCCAAAGGTCAAACTCACCTTTATGATGGCAGTGCGGACACTCTATTTGTTCTTTATGATACTTTGACATGGGCTATATGCTTTATATTAGGTGGAAGATGTTAAACAATCCGTCATCTTATCTCAGCAAATGACCAGCAAATAGAATCTACTTTATAAAGCATTGATACTCAATGTTAGCCCTAGTACATGGTGCACTTCAGCAAATGGCCAGCAAATAGAAATCGGAATGTAACCGAATTGTAACTGAATTATAGCCGAAGATAACCGCAGAAACTACCGAAAACGACCGCACAAGCTTTATTTATACCAAGATATAGCCGAAATACAGCTTATTTGTAACCGGATTATAACCGAATTTTATCTCAGCAAATGACCAGCAAATAGAATCAGTCAAGTCCGCCACTGATTATGAGCTATATTCTATATTCGCTTTGATATTCAGCAAATGGCCAGCAAATAGAATTCTTATCCCCATATAGGGATATATTTCATATAACGCTGGCCTGTTTCAGAGTCAATAGGCTTTATCAACTTCTTTTCCAAAGATTCCTTAAGGAGTCTTGAAATGCTTGCTGATGAAGTTGGCTTAAGGCCAAATCGTTCTCTGAGAGAACTATTGGTTATGCCATCTCCTTCTATGTATTTTAAGCAAGCGTGCATATAGGTTGACCATATTCTATCATCCATCTGCATGCTTGTAAAATCTAAGTGCGAAAACAGTGTTACTTGGTATCGTCCTGATAAATTTGTATGCGAGGAGCTGGAATCTGCTTCAGTTCGCAACTAATAACCATTCTGTCCCAACCACGACCTAACTCTTCGCACATGCCCAAACGTCTCATCAGAGAAGCAAGCTTTTCATTGCGCGATTTAGGCGGATTATCTACAATACGCATGACATCAACCAAAGGAGTACCAGGATTGGTGACCTCTACACGATTTTCAAATAGTTCAATGACTACACCAGCTCCTGTTATATATAGGTCTTGGTGGATGCAGGCATTTGCGATTGCTTCTCTAATGGCTGGGAGAGGAAAAGCGCTTGATGAACTACGTTGTACTTCGTTGATGTCTTCTTTTGAGGGAAGCAGCATATTTACAATCTTAACAGCCTTTTCAAAAGAAATAGCATAACCCTCTTCTAGTGTTTCTTCCTTGAGAATTGCTAAACGATTCAATTTGTCATACTGCACCACTCTAATAGCCTTTCGTCCTAAACGAGAGAAAGAAGAAAGTTTCTTGGCAAAAAGGATGGCGCCTAAATTCGTTATGGCATAGAGTCCGTCGTCTTGCTTGGCCAAAATATCTTCTTCAAGAAGATAGTGAGCGCACTCTTCAGGTGAATCAGGCATTGGAATGCGCATTATAGTGAAGTATGCTTCATTGTTCAGTAGTCGCATAGCCTCATGGAGTTTCAAACCAGTCTTCGTATAAGTTTCTTCAAACTGTTGATGACGTAACTTATCCCATAGTTGGGTTTGTAACACTGGGAACTCAATAAGCTTTTTGGTGTAACTACCAGAACGGATGTAATCTACTTTCTGAAAGGTCACAGGTGTTCCTTCTGCCTTCGTTATAACAATAAGTTCTACGTGCGCCCCATCAATGTCAACATCATGAAATTCAAAATTTGCATTTTTAGAGAGTAAGTAACGTAACCAGTTTTCTATTTCCTGATTGCTCTTCTTTTCGCTCTTTAGCCGAACAGTTGTACCGATAATCTCATGTGTACTATCATCTACACCCCATATCATGTAGGCATTGTTTCTATCGGCAAGCACAGCACTATTAGCAAGGGCACTAATGTCCTTACCAATCATTTCCGGTGACCAATTATTGTGCTTAAATTCCACCCATCCTGATTCATTGGGTTGTTTGCACAATTCTTTTACGAGTATATCTAAATTTTCCATTGTCATTTTACTTAGTCCAACTTTCGATTTCTTGTTCTACCATCGAGATGGCTTTTTCTTCTGCGCAAAACGCGCGGTAGGTACAATCCTTATATTGTTTAATCAAAGCCGTTATCTCGTCGCTTAGCTCTTGAGTAGGCTTTACAACAGAAATTGATTCAACATGAAAAGGTTCAATACGTTCGATTACCGATCCATACTTCATTGATTGCATATAATCATTGGCTAAGGGCAGTTGAAGATATGCAAACAAGTATTCGGCTGTAAAAAGAGCGTCGTTAGATTCTATACGTATAATGTCTTGAGATCCGATAGCACCTTTGTTCTCATATTCTTTTGTTATGTATTTCACTTGACCTACAGAACCAGCGCAAGTAATCAATAACTGTCCCTCACGCAATTTCATCAAATCAACGAAAGGTGTTTTTGAACGAGAAAGGTGGTCGCATCGCATAAAGGGATTAACACTGAATATTTCAGAGCCTTTAATGTATGGCAAACCTTCTTTCACATAGCATCGCTTAAATATCCCAGGTCTATAGATGTTTACATTACAGCTTCCAAGTTCAACGCAATAATCCTTTAGATATTCAAACATCAACACACTATTATTCATAAGAGCTGGAGGATCCAAACGGCATTGAAGAGAATTTCTAATGTCTTGTATATTACGTGTGGCAGTGACACAGCCAGAAGTGGAAGCAAAATCATTATTGATATAATCAGACAATAGCTTTTTTGCAGTTTCCAATAAGCGGGTTGCTTCTTCTCGCAATCTTGCAGACTCTTGAATCAAGCCATCTACTTCTTGCTGAAATGATTCTGGAAGCACAGGAATCGGCAGAGAAGCGACAAAAGCAGGTTCAATATGCTGAATAACTGCACCAAAGTACCTTGAGTAAGTAATGAATAACCTGGTTTTGATGCTAGGTATGCGTAAATATACCCCTGCTTGAGGATGTCATTCGGCACAAGCCGAATAACATCCTCAGAAGCAAGCTTCTGAGCATGTTTCGCGTTAGCGAAGGCACAATTTCCCAATTGTGCCTGAACGAGTTATCAAAGTCCATCCCTTTTGAAGAGTCATTTCTTCAATATTAGGTGTGTACTTCTTTGAAGCTAATTTAACATTCTCCAAATCAGCTTGCAATATATCAGAACTACTCAAGAAAGGAATACCATGTTTTTGTCCTTGACATATACACGTCTAGCTCTACCTCCAATAAAGATACGCTCAGCAGCCTTTCCTATAAGCATAAGAGGGTACGGTGAAGCTGCAATGTCGCGCTTTACCGTAACGCCATCACTTAGGTGATAGCTTGAGTCGAATCTGAGACCGCAAGGGTTCATCGACATTCTATGTATGTGACCAATTTTCATTGTTGATGTTCCTCCACAAATTTAGCATAAGCCGCAGCAACTTCAGGTAGATCATCAGCCAAACGCTTGATGCGTTCACGGCGGCTGCGTACAATTTCGCGTCCGTTATCGGCATAGGTTAGCCATTTCTTCTCGTGGGCAAAGAGAATCTCTGCACCGTCTTCATCCTTTTTGTAGATGGGTACACCACGACGGTCTTTACCGACTTGCTCTACAATGGCCATAAACACATCGTAGTCTTCTTTATCCAAAGGAATGAGTAGTTCTTCGGCAGTCTTCTTTTGAAGGAAGAGCAACGATGCCTGTACACCCACCTGCGGCAAGAAGGTCTCAACGGGGAGGTCCACTGATGCCAAGAGCTTGAAGTGTTCTAAGATCCATTTACGCACACTCTCGGTGTTGGGGTTACCCAAAATGCCATCAGGTAGCACAATACCCATCTTGCCACCGGGCTTCAAGAAGTTATAGCATGCCTCAATGAAGAGTACTTCAGGAGCATTGCTATTCAACACATAACGACGAGCAATCTCCACATCCACTTCCACCTTGGCACCAAATGGCGGGTTAGTGAAAAATCATGTCAAACTTGCCTTGTGCGTTGTCTGCAGACGCAGCAAATGGGAAGTCCTTGTCCTTGCTGCGTTTGATACTCTCATTGACAGCTTCTGCAATAAGTGGACGGTCGGGCTTATCACCTTGTGGATAATCCAGTGAATTGATGTTGAAGATATTGCTATGACCATCACCTGCCATCACCATGTTCATGCGCGCTGCCTTCTTCAAGTCGGGGTCGAAGTCGAAACCGAAAATCATCTTTTCGGCATAGTTGCGAACTAATTCATCCACCTCGGGCGTATTGACACGTGCTGCCAAGCGCACATCGTCAAATTCAGGATAAAGGTTGCGTGTAATCTTGTGACGAACATGGTCGAGTACGGTCACTAAGAAACCACCCGAACCACAAGCGGGGTCGAGTACACGGGTGTTTTGGTCGGGGTCGAGCATCTCCACCATACACTTGATGATGTTGCGAGGGGTGAAGAACTGACCAGCTTCTTGTTTCAATGTGTTGCTCACAATGGTTTCGTAAGCCGTACCCTTGACATCAACCGTAGCATCAAGGAAAGAATACTTTGCCAACTCTGCTGCCACGAAAGCAAGGCCACGGTCGGAAAGCATAATCTGCTCCGAACCGTCAAAGACATCACGGAATACTTGGCTTTCTTTCAATTCTTCAAAAAGGCCACGAATGCGGTCGGTCACTGCCTTACGCCCTTCTTCGGTAAACTGCTCCTTCACACCTACCCAGAAACGGCGACGATAACTGATGCCTTCCTTGGCATCCATATTACGACGCTTTTCATCGTAGAGTTTGCAGAAAATGAGGTTCAACAGTTCCCAAAAGGCCGTCTTCTTCATACCCTCATTGCCATAGATGTAGTCGTGGCAGCGTTTGAAAGTCTTGATAAGCGACTCATTGGCCGGCTTACGCGGCATGACACGGTCGCTCTGAGCTTCGAGGTCGGCAAGTGTTTGTCCGTTGGCAGGAAAGTCGGAAATGTCTTGGGTCTCAGACTGACCAAAGTCGTCCTCCGTGTAATAGCGATAGTGTAAGTCCTCACCATTGGTCCAGCAGCCAAACTCACAGTCGGTGAAAGTAAGGATGTTGTCAAGCATGGCATCCACGCCCTTCTTTGCATCGGTGGGTTTCACCTTTGCATCCTTAGCCACCACCACAAAGCGAATCAGATTCTCTACCACATGAGCCATGCCTGCCTCAAAGATAGCCAAATCAACCGCTTGAGACCGACGCTTATCTGAATCAGGCTCTTTGTAAGTCACCCTAAAGTCACGTTCCATGTCTTCAGGGGCAAATCCATATTCTTCAGCCATCATATCAATCATTGACTGAAGTGTGAGTTCTTTATCTGTCGCTTTCACAACCTTATTGGTGAGCGCACAAACCAGCTGGTTATCTTCCAATACCAGCTCGTCTTTTTCTTGTGCGTTATCTACCGCAGTTGTCCTTTCTGCCATAATTTACAAATTACTGTCTTTGTTCCACATAACCATATCCAAGTTAGTCCATCCTCTGATTAGCAGAAGATTAGTCTGGATTGGTCTTTATCTCACTTTTCGCAAGATGGAGCGCTCGCTGAGCCACACTGTCTGACTCGTCCTTTGTGACATTGATGATTTTATCTGCCGTCCACAAGGAGCGCAGTTCATCCTCATCAACCTTGAGTATCTTCGCCATAGACTCAATATACTCATCTCGGAAAGGTCGAATACCTCTCTCTATCCTGCTATACATCGGTGCATCTACACCAATTGCGTCTGCCATTTGACGCTGCTGTACATTCAGCTCTTCTCGGAGCTGCTTAATACGTGCGAGTAACATGTTTGAGTTTACCATGCGACCAAATTATATCATTAGTACTCTACAAAGATAACACATAATTGTCAAAAACAGACAACTTCTATCCAAAATCTTCATTTTCAGCTTTATTCCCCCTTCATAAACATGCTATTCAGCATATATCTATGGCCATCTTATTATATAGTATTTTATTCATGTTAACCCATATTGCATAGATTCCATGGTTATACAAAATGTTTGCTATTATTTTGCTTCCCAAAAGAACAAATAACCCCAAAAGCAATGGAAAAATAAAGTTTAGACCTCTGCTTGCAGTTCTCATAATGTGCTGCGTTTGTATGATCACATCTTCGTGCAGCAACGATGATGAAGATGAGCTTAGTCCTTTTACTTCGCTCTTTAGTAAACCGACCATTTCGTAGATATGCTCGATACTGTGTATGAGCATTATGATGCCTTCGGTTCTAAAGTAGCCGATTCTAGTGACGGCAAGTACCGAGTAACACCGATGGGACGATTGATTGTCGTAAAGAAAAATAGTTCAAGTAACAGTGTCTCTTATAGTCAAATTGAAGACGCGTTGACTAAGCACTATAAGAACAACAGTAAAGTGAATGATGTATTCCTCAACAATGGAGGAACCGTTACCATTGATTGCAGAAACTAATTCAAACAATAATACCGTTATGAATTATTGCTGCCCGGTAAAAGTTTTTCTCTCCACATAAAATAAGGCTGAAGTCCAACTATGGACTTCAGCCTTTTGGTTTATCTTTGTTTTTACCACAAAACATGATAACCATGAACAAAGGTACTCATTTTTCTCGGACAGCCGATGTACGGTCAGCTTATTAGTTTGCTCGACAAAGCACAAATTCTTCGTATCAGCCAAGAAAAACGGTGGAGAACGCTACGTCAAGCACTTCGATGCTTGGCAACACTTAGTTGTTATGCTCTATGCAGTGGTTAAACGCTTCGACTCCCTGCGCGAAATCGTGGCATCTATGCTGCCCGAAGCCCGTAAATTGGGACATTTGGGCATTAACGCCATGCCTCGTCGCTCCACACTCTCGGATGCCAACCTGCGCCGCAACGAATGTATCTTCGAAGCCATTTACCGAGAGCTGTACGCCACTTATAAGCACGTGCTTTCCGCGGACAGCCGACGTCACGGGTGCCCAAAGTGGATAGAACGCTTGCAAATCATTGATTCTACGACCATTTCGCTCTTCTCCAATCTCATTTTCAAAGGCGTCGGGCGGCATCCGAAGACAGGGAAGAAGAAGGGCGGGATCAAAGTCCACGCCAATATTCATGCCAACGAGTTTGTGCCCTCCGACATCCGCTTCACCTCGGCGGTCAAGGGGATTCCTTTATGCTCCGCCCTCCAACTACCACAGCGGCGATATCTTGGCCTTTGATAGGGCTTATATCGACTATACCAAGTTTGAAGAAATGGCGGAAGCCGGCGTGACGTATGTCACCAAGATGAAGAAGAATCTACGGTACGAAACCCTTGAGACCTGAGTTCGGCCTAAGCCTCTTCTCTAAGAATAAGGTTCGTCCGACATTTGGAGTGAGACCTCAACTACCGGAAGCCCTTTCTCAAAAGTGCACCGGCCTCCCACTTCAGCCCCCAACGCGCACGCGTAGGCGCGCGTCCGCCGTTTTTCGTTTTTTGCCTTCACCTCTTCACCTGAAAGGCACAAAACACTGACGGACAAAACCTTACGGGTGAAGGCAAGGGGGCATTTTCCTTCACCGGTGAAGTGTTAAAATCACCCGAAAGTTCACGCGTATCTCTCCCATTTTCAACACATTGCGGGTGAAGGTGAAGGGTGAAGGCAAGAAATGCGAACTGCGGTGAGTGCGCGATGCGCAGGGGCGTGTCCACTTAGGCGCACCTACACACGCGAGGAGCAAGCGCCGGCGGAGCGAGAAGAAAAAGGCGCGCGGCTTTCCACCAAAAGAAGCCAAGAAAGACACAAAACAAGAGAGCATTCGAAAGAAAGTCCACTTGTTTTTATCATTCATCACCACAGCGCGAAGAAAATCTGAAAATTGTTTCGCAAAAACGCCTTCTATTCGAAACAAAAGATTTATCTTTGCGCTTGAATAAACACAACTTTCCCTTTTCCCGCCGCACTGCGGCGTCCATATAGCGCAAAACGGACGAACTGTCGTCCTCACAATCAGCGCACACGCTCTTTGACAGACTGAAAAATCCCGACATTCCACCAACGGAGGAATATCGGGAGGAGAAGGTGCCGGAGCAGCCCCACAAAAAACAGGATTAGCCCCAAAACGAATGTCCACTCGAAAAGCGAGCATAATTACCGTTCATGTTGAGCCTGCGTCGCCAAACCTCTTCGCCATCGGCGTTGTACGCCTCCGTTGGCGTGCCCAGCTGGTCGGTAGCGATGCTGCACACCTTGCCGTTGAGCAGCAGTGCCATCGGCACAAAGCTCTCCTCCTCAACGACCCAAGTCCTGCGGTCAAGCCCGTAGTGTTGCCGGCCGTCGTCCTTCCATTCCCTGCCGGAGTTCCACTCGTGCAACGGCACATGGCCGTTCCAAACCCAGTGGGAGTATTCACCGGCGAGCATTCTGAAACGATGCCCCAAGGCATAAAAACTATCAATCTACTTTGATGGGGGAGAAACTGATTCCGCTCATTCGTGCCTTTTTTTCAACGCCTTTTTGACTCTGTCAGAGATTGCTATTCTCGTTGGGAAGAAAAACGCCTCAGAGGAACCAACAATTGGGACAATCGAGTATTTTTTTATTTTCTCCGTAGAGAGTACTGCTTTAATCAATATGCTCTTATTCACCCCATAAAGAGAACTGTCTTCATTAAGTATATCAAGAGTCCTAGTGAATTTGGGAGCAAAATAACGATACTGATTTCTTGACTGAACTACGGGCACTTCGTACCATTCAATTCCTTCCTCGCCTGTCATTAATTCATCTATGATATTTCGAACTTTTTCTGAGAATAATGGTACACCCAAGTCATCGGCGATATAGTCGTCCAATGACATTTTGGGGGATAGTCTGTATTGGAATGGAAATCTTCTGTTAGATTCGATTGCCTCTATCCAGTCTATAAGAGTTTTTTTTTCATCTGGAGAGATAGCTAGGGGTGTTGAGGGAGTTTCCTCTTCGGGGAATTGTATTTGCCACCATTTCATTTTATATCCATCCTGTTTTTCGTAATAAGTCGGGGGTGTTTCTTATGGGGTCCACTCTCCCGGCTTCTCGATACACCCCCTTTCGATGTACTCGCGTTCGGGGGCATCGAAGAGGTTACCCACCTTGTCTGACAGGCGATACTCTTCTCTGCCATCAGCATAGGTTGCCTTCTGTAGAAGTACCGTAGGGTTATATACGTACGAGGTCGTGACATGTTAAGCAGACTTAAATATTTATGCTTTCTAAGCTGTGGGTAGAAAGATTCTCCTTGATGTAGTATTCATACGCCTCTCTTTTCAATATATTAAAATCCTCCTCCCGCCCTAGGTGATGTAAAATCGCTAAGGCAGATAAGTAATTATGATTTTCTTTTGCCGTCCATGCAATTAGACTATCCCAAGAGGCGTGTTTTCTGACCCACTGCTCTCCAAACATAAAAAGAGATAATAGCTGCTGATCGTAGCCGGGAAGTTCTGATAGATCACTTAGGATACACTGATAAACCCAATGACTTGCATCCTTGTATTCCTCCCGTAGATTTGTAAACTGATACAGCCCCGTAATAGCCTTGCCTTTCTTAAGGTCTCTAATCAATCTTTTTTGTTGTGCTTCTGTTAAGGACTTGTCTCTATCAAAACCTTTAATTTGAGCCTCATTGTAAATTCTGCGTATTTCCTCATGCATAACCTGAAGGGATATATCCATATATGCATATCCGCCTTTCTTCCGAATCCTAAAGAAATAGCCATAATTCACATTTTCAAGCCCCTCCCAAGTTTTCGTATATGAGCTAGTTGCTTCATCATACACAAAACCTTTTTGAAGTAGCGGTTCATCTAAGACCTCTCTTATTTGCTGCATTATAGTTTCCATAATGGCACATGAGTTACACTTGTTACGGTATTGCTTGTTGTTCTACCTATTAATACTGTTATGCTCATCAAATGTTCATACCGACTGCTCCGTCTTGAGCAGTTGGTCAGCCTTGCCCCAATGGCGAGCAAATGCTTAACACGACTGATGAGAGAAGAGGGTCCACCTCCTTTATCTGATTTAAGATTTAGGGAGTCTCCTCTGCCATCAAATTTGCCCATTCAAGACCTGCAAGTTGAGCACTATTGTCTATGCTAATAGCTTCTTTGATTCCGAGATTATCATCAAAGGTACTTTGCCATGTTGCTCCAAAATTAGTACAAATGAGTGCTTATCACTAAATCCACATCCTCCTTGTTTGTTTTCATCCAGTCTTTCAGGTGAGTAAAACCTAGTGGTTCATCAGGATTTATCTCTTCTTCCTGCTCTCCGATCTCTAATGCAATTTCTTGATGTCTGGAGCGAACAATCTTAAGAAACTCGATTAGTCTATCTAGCTCCATTTTTGATAAATGGAGTGTAACCTCCCTCAGAGTTAGGAGTTTTCGTCCATTGTTACTATATCCAAATGCTTCCATTCATCTAACTATTTGCAATGTATGGTGAAATTATCTCGTCTATCACAAGTATTCCTCTATACTCATTAAGAATTGGCTTGATATTTACATTGGCCTTGTTGATTACCACATACATAATATAATCATAGCCAAAATGGATCTCCATGCTATCATTGACTAACTTGCACCAAAACTTATCTCTGAGGATAGATTTAGCTACAAAAGGAAGTTTCCAAGCTAATATTTTGCCCATCCTTAAGAGGGAACGAATCATAATTCTCAAATTCCGCTATAACAAAGAACGCAACGTCAATCTCACGAGCAATCTCTAACAATAAATCTATGTATAGACTTTCTATATAGAGATATTCATTTTCAGATGCCAGCGTCCCAATATCAAAGAAACTATTCCATATAGCTCCATTCTGAATGCGAACCGAATACATAACTAATAATCTAAATTAGTCTCCAAGAAGGAAAAGACTCATGTCCGAGGAAATATTTGCGAACCTTTTCCACAAAGAAAGAAGGGTCGCATAATCTCTGTCATAACAGTATGCTTTCTCTTTGTCTATTATCCTTTGAGTGAGAAAATCCTGCATTGCTAGGATATGACATGGATACAAAAACGTTTTACCATAATCGTCAATTCGGCATCCAAATAAGGGGTAAAGACACTCTTCTGAAAGCAAAAAGACTTCCTTATCTGACAAGCAAAACAATTCATGTTTCCCTCGCCGATCTTCCATAGGGTACACACAAACAGCCATACTATGAGGTTATAAATTGTTCTTCGGGGAATGAAGTTATAATCTTATTCTTGACAGGACTTCCCAACCCTTGTCGCTAGCGAGATTGAGCGAATCAAGAATGACCCGAACCTAAAGGGGCTGATTAAGGAGTCTTTATATTAGAAAAGGGCGAATTCTGAGTACCTGTAATATCTGAGACATTTTAATGTATCAGCTTCTCTTATATACCATACTGTGATTAGACTATCAGCTTTCTCTCTCCAAGTGAATTCTAGAATCCATGTCTTATGTGCCTTTCGTTGCTCCATTGGGAATAGCCTCTCTGTTGGATTCCTAAATTCATCGTGCAATTCTTGTAATATGAAGCTATCTCGAGAAAGAGGCTGATAGAGAGTATCGAGCTCACCTGGTAGGTAGCTTATTGGGACTTTTGACCGAAACTTTTGCATTGATGTCTTTTTATTTCCTTCGCGACTATGGCATGAGATGAACCCCAGCAATAGCCATACAGTGATGAGAAATCTTATGAAAGTATTCATATCTATACTCATTAAGAATTGGCTTGATATTTACATTGGCCTTGTTGATTACCACTAGGAAATGATATCTCAATATGCTCCTTCATGACTTTTTTATTTAGGGTTTCTTTCCCTTGTATCCTACTTGATATTTTATCTCTTTCTCGGTTATGTGGTAGGCTAAGTCCCTTCTTACGCAACTTATGTACTAACAGAAAATTGGCTTACCACACTCAGCTCCAACTGAGTGCTTACGCTATCAAAATAGCTATGCTCAGGAGTGTTACGACGAGGCATAGGAGCACGAGTAGGAGAGGTTCGTATAGACTATGATGACTTCTAAGAGAGGACACAAATCTATTTAAAACTAAAACTATTAAGTCCAGCTTCTTCTGAAGGGGAGAATTCTATTCCTATGAGTTTCATTCCCTCGCACCTTTGACGAAATTCCTCAGAAACAAACAAAGTGAATGATATAGGACTAGGTGATATGACAAAGGCTTCCCAAGTGACATCTTCTCTAATGCAGAGACGTTCTATACGCTTTACCCACCCAGTCTTCTCTAGCTGTAGTACAGACTGTTCTTTGTCAATAAGATCGTCTGTCTTGGAGTAGAACTTTATGAAGTAGTATTTACTCTCAATAATAGACTGCTTCCTCTTGTTTACTATGAATACCTCCTGTAAACGAAAGGTTGAACCTCCATTGAGAGCAAAAGAGAAAGAAATCGTTCAGAGACAACGAACCAATCATAGTACTCTCTTAAATCAAACTTATACTTCCTGTCAGGACTAATCAACCAAAGCTCTTCGGGAAATTCCACTCGTTCCCATCTTACTTCTCTCCAAGCCCCATGATCAGCTGGACGTAGGCTCCAAGGATTTTTTTTCGTAGAATGCTGTATGTAACACACACTCATGAATAGAGACAGGTGCACATCTCTCTGTTATCTGTTTTAACGCCCAGTATTTATTCAAGTCTGCCATTATATGTTTTAGTTTTAATCTTACCTTTCCGTATCTTTTTTCGAAGGCTCCTTTGGAGAGCTTTTACATTCATTCCCATATAAATGCTTCCCCTTTTGGGATTGCTTTGCCCTAGGACATTACCCTGATTGCCTTTATACAATGTAAAAACTAAATCATAAATCTCCGTCCATATACACGCTAGGGGAGATTAATGTCAAATTTGAACACTGTATTTCAATATTTGCGTCTCTAGAAGATAATGAAAGGTCATATACTTTATCATTTTTGGAGATCGCCAGCATCATTCTCATATGAGTAGATATTCCCTGCATTGAGAATTTGCGTACACCAAAGCAATCAGCTCCCATCCGACATCTATTGTAGTCAATATTGGGTTCACCCCAGTGTGGTAGAGGGCGATCGGGTAGGCTATCAACTAAATCAAAGTGAAGCCTAACAGTCGGACCATCTCTAATGACATCAATATCAAATAAGTCAATATATTCTATCTTAATGTAATCAGAGAATGTCTTATTCAAAAGAAAATTGTCCTCTACTTCATTCCAAAATTCAAACTTCATACACTATACCCTAATAATTTAAGTGCTTACACTATCAAAATAGCCTCGATCGGGCTGCTGCCACGTGGCATAGGCGAATATATCTATGACTATGTAGTGTTTTACTCTACTGATAGCATACCAGACAGATAGCTCAATATATATCATAAGTTTCTTTTATGTGTATCTCCTCACAAATAAGAGATAATCGATCAATCCAATGGGCTAAATCCTTAGACGGAAATAATAGAAAAACTCCTGGAATAGGATATTCTTTACCTGTTAAGAAGAAAATCTTCTGCAACTTAAGTAGATTGTCAATTAAATCCTTTGCATATGTATTATCATCATTAAGCGAATTTAATATGAATGGTTTCTTAAGTAACGAACTCTCCTCCACCTTTCTTCCATATTTCTCTAGAAGCCTTCGTTTATGCTCTGAAGTACGATATCTTTGAACATCTTGCTGTAATTCCGTCATCAATAATTGTTCTCCACAAATACCAGGGATAGTTATTCTGCCAGAATGGAAGCTCTGACTCTCTGGGCAAAAGCTCGACCACTCTTTCCCAAAACAATATCAGATATTTTGTGCAGGACATCCACGGATAGTTCTACACTTCTCACAGGATCTACTTTATACGCGTCGGCACAAAGAAGCATCAAAGCTTCTGTGTCCTTGAAATATGGAATTCTTCTACAGATACGCCTATAAATTGAAACTGAATTTATTCCCATATGTATATAATATGCTAACTTTTTGTATTGACCAAACGAGTATGTGTTCCTGAATATCAGGATTTCCTGCATCAAAATGTCCATCAAGATGCTCCGTCTAGTAATTAGAGGGATTATGACCCTTTGCTCAGCACCACCATTCTATTAGGGATATAAGCATGAACAACCTCACCCATACTAATAGGGACCCATACGGACCAGTTCTTACAGTACCAAAAGTGACGCTTTATCTTCCTGATGATAGCACTATATTCCTTCCTAAATTCAGGAAAGGCTTTCTCTCCAAAATATGCTAGTCTCCCTGGCACATATAAACCATCATCTCTCACTATGGGATGGATATATTCTATGACTGGGCTATCTCTAAATTGAAGAGTCTTTTTTTCATTTTCCACTATAAGATCTTTATACTCAGACTTAGTTATGTAAATAGAGAAACCAGGATTCTCTAAAGTCCAAACTCCTTGCATAGTCCCTTCCATATTGGGGAGTAAATCTCTGTAGTATATAGATTCCCATTGAGATAGGAATATGGAGTGAACAATATGCTCTGCCTCTTTGTTGGCAATAAACTCAAATACATCATAATTCATTGTTTTAGGATATAATGATTTCCTATGCCCTGCACTCCTCCTTTGGAGGTCAGTATCATAATGGATGAATATGGGCAATTGACTTTTCTTCAAGCTCGTGCATATACAAAGTTGGGTAATCGCTCGCTAAGTACACTTGTGGCTTATATAAGTGTTGCTTAACCCACTGATAGCCTTCTTCTGTAAGAAGCATCACATAGTCGTAAACTATTTCATCAAAGAAGAAAATAGGTTTGCTTGGTTGTGACTTGCGTGGGCTTATATTGGGGAAGAAAAAGACATCGGCATGTTCTGCATGTTTAACCCTATCCTTCTCGTGACGATTGAGCAATCGATTATCAAAGCGGTATACTCGCATCACGTAATAAGTTCGAGTACTCTCGTAGCGGATGGAATTGAACACTCTACATCTTGTCACCTCTGCCTGATTTTCTATATAAGGTTTGAGATAAGAGTAAAACAACTCAGAGATGACCCACATATTATAACCCCAGTAGAGATAATCAAAGACAGGCTCTTTCCTCTTTGTCTCAACGAATAGATACATCTCAGAGGGTAAAATAGGCTTGTTACTTATCAAATCCCTAAATGTAGCTGATATAGTCGCATCTCTATCTTTTTCTACATAGACATCAGATAGTGTGATGTGCATCCTATTAGGAATATCTCTTGGCACACGAACGAAAGGTGTATACAAAACAAACAACTGACTCATATTCATTTATCTCTATATCCTACTCTTTTAGGTTTATTGAGGGAGAGCTCTTGGTCAAGCTCCTTTCTCAATTCTTGTTGCAACTTAAGAACGTCAGCCCTAGCCACAGCCTGGGCACTAGACGCTACTTTAGGGCTAGAACTCTTCAAGCGTCTTCTGTATTTTCTTATAATTATATTTTATATACATAATGGGATTTATGGGCTATGTTGTAATATTTAATAGATTCTCTTCTTTTCTCTAAAGCTCTCAGATCCCCATCAATGAAGTATGAGCTACCTCGCAGAGTAAGAGCCTCTAAATTTCTGAGAGGTTCTAGAACCCTAGAACTCTCCAGGGGAACAGAATCACTTAGTATAAGCCATTCTAAATTGTGTAATTCAGAAATCAGCTGAATATTGTCAACTTTCTTTGAAGTCATAATTCTAAGCCTCTTGAGACTATCCCTTAGGTACTGTATGCCCTCTAAATCGAATCCTCTCTTCATATGAGTAAATCCAAGTTTTTGAGTGAACTATTTTCTTTCAAGAATGCAAGGCCTTGATTCAATATCGAACGACCAATTACTAATCTTGACAGCTTACTATAATTCCGAAAAAAACTTCAATCCTAAAAATATTCATCTGTTCCATTGCCGACCCCCATTGAAGTTAAATTCGAGAGTCGGTCTAAGCCTTTTATTTGCCTTGAGTAGGAAAAATCCAAATGAGATAGATTTTGCAATAGGGATAAGTCGACAGGCGTTTTTTCGTTAGACGAAAACGAAAGTAGCTCTAAGTTTTCAAGAGAGGCTAATCCTTCGTAATGTTTCACTTGAGAGCATGACCCCATCTGAAGCCTTTTAACAAAGGGAATTTCTTGCAAAAAATCGATATTATCAAGATGAAACCCATCAGAATTAGGAATAAGCATTAGATTCTCGATTCTGTTTGTTTTTGATATAATCTAGATCTTCACCTAAGTTTTGGGAACTTAGATAGAGATACTCTTCCTGATCAGATGTGGGTCTTCTAAGGCGATCTACGACACTCATAATTCAAATATACTTGCTCCCTGGGGAGTTCCTAACATTATACTTTATCAGAATCATCCTTCATATATAAGCGAGAACCATCGTTGCTATATGAGGCAAAAAAGAAGCAACTCTTATCTGCATTTTTAGGACGTTCGTACACATTCGGAAGCGATAAGTCAAATGAGCCTTGAATGCCAAGTTTCCTGTTTATGCTTCCTTGGTGTCCGTAGAGAGAGCCCTCTATGAAATATGTATAGCCCATTACTAACATGGGTGAGAAATGTTCTATATTGTTTAGGCACCTCACGATTGAGAACTCGTTCAAGCAGTGCGAGCGGCTCGTCTGTAAGGGGTGCAAATGTATAGATATTATATGCCTCTGGAGCTATCTGAGGTATATGTCCATATCTCGAACCCCTCTCCTCTTCTACAGCCCCTAGGGCTTTTTGCTCTTCTATAAGAGCTTGTATGTATCTTACATATTCCATGATTATGATATTATAAAATTGCCACAATACACATTCTGTATCGTTAGGACAGATTGCTGATTATTTCTCTGGCCTCACGAGAAACGAGAGATTTTCCTTTATACATGCAAGAATCGTAGTATCAAGTTCGGATAGGCGATCTATCCAGTGCTCAGGTTCTGATTCGATACAATACAGATCCTCTGGGTCAAAGTGACTAGCCTTCAACACTAGACTTATCCGTTGTATGATATATAGTTGATACAACAGTTGTACTCCTATGGGCTTATTGTACGTTGAAACCACAGATATTGAATGCATTAATTCATCGAATAATCTTATGTCAAAACGTCCTTCATAAGCCAACATATAGAGACAAGACCCTTCTTCTAATTGTTCGTTATTGCTAATTACTTGAAGGGCATTATTTACGATACATTGGTCCATTTCTTTTTTAGCATTTTTACTTCATCTTGTAGCCTATTTGTACTTAGGCAATCGGGAGAGTCTCTTCGCTTGGAACTTGAAGCATTCCGTCGGCATCATGTAGAGATTTAAGTCTTTGAATCTCCTCTATGAGCATCTCAGAAAAGCTATTCCACTCTTTGAGTGGAGTACCATCTCGCCGAGCACAATAATATACTTTATCAGCGTCATCCTTCATGTATAAGCGAGAACCATCTTTGCTGTAAGATGCAAAAAAGAAGCAACTCTTATCTGCATTTTTAGGACGTTCGTACACATTCGGATCCGATAAATCAAATGGACCTTGAACGACCTGTTCCCTTTTAAAGCTTCCTTGGTGTCCGTAGAGAAAGAGCCCTCTGTGGAATATGTATAGCCCATTACTAACATGGGTGAGAAATGTTCTATATTGGCAAGGGATTTCTCTTCCAATATTTTGTTCCACCAATGCGAGTTGCTCTTCTGTAAGGGGTGCAAATGTATAGATATTATATGCCTCTGGAGCTATCTGAGGTAGATGTCCATATCTTGAAACCACCTCCTCTTCTACAGCCCCTAGGGCTTTTTGCTCTTTTATCAGAGCTTGTATGTGACTTATATACTCCATAGTTACTCTGTTATAAAATAGTCCTACTTACGAACTGCCCCTGCGTTGGGTTATGGTAGTTACCTCCATGGGCATCTAAATGCGCTATAGCGTCTACAAATCTAATGTTGTCAGGGACATCGCCAATTCGGGATGAGTACTAAGACGATTGAAGTGGTTCATCCGACATTTGGAAATTTGCCGCGAATCTCATGGCAGCCATAGCCGCATATAGTTTCTCTCCCCAAAAGCCTTCGCTTAACATCGAAATCATCGAAAGAAAAAGGAGAATGGCTTAGACCGAACTCCGGTCGATAAGCTAAAGGTGATGAAGAGAGTGGCCTACGGTTTTAGGGATGAAAGGTGTTTTCATCTAAGCTGATACGCACCTCACGATTGCCGCATCACTCCCAATGTCGGATGAACCTGAAATTCTTTACTTTCGCTTCTTCATGTTGTACCAAGTCACATCGCGGCGATAGGTTTGGAAGGCCGCAAACGTAGTGTCGTAGTTTTCGAAGAAAGCGAAGGCGGCATTGCAGACCTCGAGATCATAGGCGATGAAGTCCACATAGACGTGGAAGCGTCCCACGGCACGGCCGATGAAATCGACACAGTTGCCCTCGACGTGGGTGCGGATGTAGTTTTCGAGGGCGGTGCAGGCCTCATCGATAGCCGCCTCGCGCTCGGCTTCGGGCATTTCGTTCAGGCCGGGCACGTCGAAGGCGAAGAAACCACCCACGCAGCCGAAACGGTGGAGGAGATCTTCGAGTCCCGATTCGCCGCGCGCAAATTCGCCCACGAGGCGCGGCATCGAGGTGGTGCCGCTGATGATGTCGAAACGGAGGTCTTCGGGTTCGATGTCGTCTCGTTCTTTGAAACGATAGTTCATCGTGCCCTGCAAGATGACGTCGATGTTCTCCCATCGGGGATCGTTGCCGTAGCGTTGAGCGAGCACCTCACGCAACTCGGAGAGTTTGATGGTCGTTTCGGCCGCCGGGGCTTCTTCCGGCGCGTTGATCTTCGAAACGAACTCGGTGTTGACTAGTTCGCCCACGGCATTGTCCACCAGCACTTCTGCGCGCCACCAAGCGGGGCTTTGGCCGGCGTGCAACAAGGGGTGGTAGACTTCGACACTCACGCTCTCTCCACCTTCGTCTTCGGTGATGAGCACCTGCACTTCTTCGGCCGAAATCTTGCCTTCGCCGAAATCGATGCAGAGATCGGGGTGGGCGTTGCGTCCGATGGAGAATTTCCAGTGCGCACGCACCGATTCGGGCATGCGGCTCAGGAAATAGCGGAAAAGCAAGTAGAGCATCCACGTGCCATCGGCCGAAAGGATGATGTGATAGTTTTTTGCGCCGATCTCGAACGAAAGATCGGGGAAAGCTGTTTGCAAACTCGAGAAAGCCAGCTGTTGGATTTCTTCTCCGGGTGCGCCCTCATCGACGAGGCGACGCAATTCGGCTTCATGCTCGGCAAAAGGCCGCCCAGGCTTTCTCGACGCGTTCGGCAAAAATAGCCTTTGGCGTAGCGGGGGAAGGCGAGGAACTTGTAGCAATCGTCGAGCAACTTTTTTTCGTATCGTCGCGCAACGAATCGTAAGGATTGCCGTTGAGGGTACGAAGGAAGTATTCGGCGGCTTCGCCTTCGCGGTCGAGATGATAGAGTGCAAAACCCATGCGGTGGTTCCAGAGTTCGTCTTTCTCACTCTCTTCGTCGCGCATGCTCTCGAGCACACGAATGGCCGTTTCGTAGTGTTCGGGATTCTCCTCGTTGGAGGCTAAGTTGTTGTAGGATCGCGCCAACCAGCCCATGCGCTCGTGGGTGAGCGCGGATTGCGGGAGAGATTCGAGCAGCTCGATGATTTTGGCCGGCTCATTGTTTTCATGCCATTCGGCCACTTGCTTATCGATGTTTTGGACCATTGTTTTTGGTGTTTGAATATAGTTCTGTTCTAAAATGATTTGGCAAATATACGAATAAACTTCAAACACCGATAAGAAAGTGGATCTTTCTCATGGGCATCATTCACTCGGCGGCGCAAAAAGAAAAACACAAGGAGAAGAGATAAAAACAAGGTGCGCCTTTGTGTGATTGTTGAGATTTGTTACCTTTGTATGCGAGAAGCGGCAAGCGCCTTGAGCGGAACAGCGCTTTTCTCGGTTTCGAGAAAGGAAAGTTCCCTACACCTATATATATAAAGTGTTCGCTCCGCTTCCGCCATCCTCAGTGTGCATCACACCATTCTCTTGACTTATGCAGCAAAACGACAGCATTGTTATTATTCCTACCTATAACGAGAAGGAAAATATTGAAGCCATCATTCGCGCGGTGACAGGTTTGCAAGAACACGCATTCGACATTTTGATCATCGACGACGGCAGTCCCGACGGCACAGCCGACATCGTGAAAGGATTGATGGCCGAAGAGTTCAAAGACCGCGTTTTCCTCGTGGAACGCCAAGGCAAACTCGGTTTGGGCACGGCCTACATCGCGGGCTTCAAATGGGCGCTCGAACACCACTATGAATATGTGTTCGAGATGGACGCCGATTTCAGCCACGACCCAAAAGACCTACCGCGCCTCTACAAGGCTTGCGCCGAAGAAGGCTACGACGTGGCGATCGGCAGCCGCTATGTGTCGGGCGTCAATGTGGTGAACTGGCCGATGGGACGCGTGCTGATGAGCTATTTCGCCTCGAAATATGTGCGTTGCGTCACCGGCTTTTCCCATCAACGACACGACGGCGGGTTTCAAATGCTACCGCCGCCGCGTGCTCGAGACCATCGATCTCGACGCCATTCGCTTCAAAGGCTATGCGTTCCAAATCGAGATGAAATTCACGGCTTACAAACTCGGTTTCCGCATCAAAGAAGTGCCGGTGGTATTTGTCAACCGCCAACTGGGCACCAGCAAAATGAGCGGTGGCATCTTCGGCGAAGCCCTTTTCGGCGTGATTCGCCTGCGCTGGGCTGCGCTCACCGGGAAAAATCAAGCCCCGCACCGCCTAACCTTTCGCGCCGCGTGCGCACAACCGCCGAATGCTCAGGATTTATGCATAGAAGAACGCTCATTAAAAACGCCATCCTCGTCAACGAAGGCAGCAGTCAAGTCGGAAGTGTCGTCATTGAAGACGATCGCATCGAGGAAATACTCATCGGTCGCGATGTCGATCCGACATTGCCCACCGATTCGGTAATCGACGCAGAGGGTTGCTACCTTCTGCCGGGAGTCATCGATGAACACGTACATTTCCGCGATCCGGGATTGACCCACAAAGCGGATTTCGACAGCGAAAGTCGCGCTGCCGCTGCGGGCGGTGTGACCACCGTGCTCGACATGCCCAACACCATCCCCGCCACCGTGACAGCCGAAGCCCTGCAAGAGAAAAATCGCACGAGCCCAAAAACTTGTGTCATGTGAATTTCGGTTTCTTTATCGGCGCCACGGCCGACAACGCCCAACGCTTGCGCCAAATCAACCCGCGATTGGTGGCCGGTGTGAAACTGTTCATGGGCAGCAGCACCGGTTCGCTCCATGTGGCCGACCCTCAAGCGCTCTTCACGGTGTTCGAACAAAGTCGACTGCCGATCATGGTGCACTGCGAAGACACCCCGATGATCGTGGAGGCGATGAAGGAGCACCAAGCACGCTACGGTGCGGATCCGCATGTGCGACATCACGCCAAAATTCGTTCGGCCGAAGCCTGCCTGAAGAGCACAAAATACGCCATCGAATTGGCCAAAGCCACCCAAGCGCGCCTGCATGTGGCGCACCTCACGACGGCTTGTGAGCTCGAACTCTTCACTCCCAACGATCCGCTCATCACGGCCGAAGCCTGTTTGCCGCATCTGCTCTTCACCGAGGCCGACTACGAACGACTCGGCACACGCATCAAGTGCAACCCTTCGATCAAGACGGCGGCCGACCGCGATGCCTTGCGCGCCGCGCTCACAGACGGACGCATTCGCTGCATCGGCACCGACCACGCGCCGCACACAATCGCCGACAAGGAAGGCGGCGCCGCTCGCGCCGCCAGCGGTATGCCGATGGTGCAGTTCTCGCTCGTTTCGATGTTAGGACTGGTCGACGAAGGGGTCTTGAGCATTGAACGTACGGTCGAACTCATGTCGCACAATCCGGCACGCACTTTCGGCATCGAAAATCGTGGTTTCCTCCGCGAAGGCTACATGGCCGACCTCGTGCTCGTGAAGCCCCACAGTCCGTGGACGCTCACCCCAAACCTAATTTTCTCAAAGTGTAATTGGAGTCCGCTCGAAGGGAAGACCTTCAACTGGCGGGTGATGCGCACCTTTGTCAACGGCGCACTGGTCTACAACAAGGGGAGCATCACCAATGAGAACTACTGCGGCCGCCCCGTCACGTACATGCCTCGCCGCTACGGCCGTAACTAAACGACCGACTGACCGACCGCCACTTTTTTTGCAACCGACGCGCTGTTCGCCTTTACCCTGACTCGTCATGCAATTCCTCTATCGCTTCTATCAACTCTTCTTCTATTTTCCGATATTCATCCTCCTCACGATTCTCACCGCGCTGGTGACGGCCTTAGGTTGCACCGTGGGGCTGTCGCGCTGGTTTGCTTTCACGCCCAGCCGAATATGGGGATGGCTCACAATTCGTTTGCTCTTCCTCCCGGTCAAAGTCGAAGGGCGCGAACATCTGCAACGCCATCAGAGCTACGTCTTTGTGGCCAATCACCAAGGAGCGTTCGACATTTTTCTCCTCTCGGGCTTCCTCGGTCGTGAGTTCAAATGGATGATGAAAGCCTCGTTGCGTAAAATTCCCTTTGTGGGTTATGCCTGCGAAAAAGCCGGTTTCATATTCGTAGACAAGTCGAGTCGTCGCGCCATTGCCGAAACGATGGCAGCCGCGCGCCAACGCTTGGTCGGCGGTACTTCGCTCGCCGTCTTCCCCGAAGGCGCTCGCTCCTTCACCGGCCACATGGGCATTTTCCGCCGTGGCGCGTTCCAACTGGCTGACGAACTGCAACTTCCGGTCGTACCGATTACGATCGACGGTAGTTTTGACATCATGCCGCGCACACGCGATTTTCATTTCGCACACTATGCTCCGCTGCGGCTGACCATCCATGCGCCGATCCATCCCACCACACAAGGACCGGAGAACGTCAAACGATTGCTGGAAGAAAGTTACCAAACCATCATGGACGGACTGCCCGAAGCACGTCGCGGCTATGTAAAAAAATGACGATCAATGAGTGCTCCTTTTGCATCGTCTTCCTCTCCCCTATTGCGTCTCCTGCTGCCCCTCGCCGCAGGAATCGCAGTGGGGGATTTCTTTTATCCCCACCTCACACTACCCTCCCTCTTCTTTTTCTTGGGTACGCTCGCCGTCGGCCTGTTCACAGCCTCCTCCCTTTTTCTTCGACGCCTTTCCTCCCCGATTTTACAAGCGATCGGACTCTATCTCACCGCCTTTCTCCTCGGCGTCACCCTCCTGCATCACGACCGTGCGCGCCTTTCATCGCTCAACGAACGACAAGCGCAGGTGCATCACGCGGTGGTGACCGATGCGCCACGACTTTATCCCGGACAGTGGCGCGTGAAATGTCGACTCATTGCACCCGATCCACAGGCCGGCCGCTTCATTGACCTCTCGTTGACCGATACGACGCAAAAACTCGCGCCGCTCGCTCCACCGCACACGGCTCTTCACGTCGGCACCCGCCTTTTGCTGCACACCCGCATCACTTCGCCGAGTACGGCACGCAATCCCGGCGAACCCGATCGTGCGGCTGCTCTGCGACGACAAGACATCAGCGGAAGCGCCCACTGCTATGTCGGCGATTGGCAACGCTCGCAGCTCCCCGTCGCGCTCACGCTGCACGAACGCCTCCTCCTTGTTCGCGCGCATCTCCTCTCTCAATACCGAGCGCACCTCGATCGGCACACCGCCGCCCTGCTTGCGGCCATGACGCTCGGCGATCGCACCGATGTCGACGCTTCCACACGCCAACTCTTCAGCCAAAGCGGCGCCGGCCACCTCCTGGCGCTCTCCGGTCTGCATCTTGCCATCCTTTACTCCCTCTATACGCTCGTGGTCGTCGTCCCCGCTCGCCGCGCCGGCCGAAAATGGTACGTCCTCTCCACCCTTCTCTCCCTCGTTGGCATTTGGCTCTTCGCCCTTGTGGCCGGTCTACCCATCTCGCTCATCCGTGCCGCACTCATGTTCAGCATCTCCGCCGTTCTCGCCCTCTTTTCGCGCAACGGGCACGGCCTCCACAGCCTGCAACTCACGCTGCTCTTCCTTCTCCTCCTCTTTCCCCAATGGCTTTTCGACCTCGGGTTTCAACTTTCGTGCCTTGCCGTCGCCGGCATCCTCCTCATCGCACCACTCCTCCCCTTGCCGTCAGCGCTTGAAATCCTCACTCCGCGCGGCGCCGAACTTGCGCAACGCCCACCCGACTCTCGCGGCATGCGCTTGTTCAAACAAGGGCTTCAAGCCGTTTGGAATCTCCTCGTCGTCTCCTTTTCCGCACAACTTGCCACGGCTCCCCTCGTTGCTTACACCTTTGCGCGCTTTCCGTGGGCAGGTTTGCTCTCCTCCCTCTTCGTCATTCCCCTCGCCTACCTCCTTCTCGGGGGAAGCCTCCTCTTTCTGCTCCTCATCCCCCTCCGTGCTCTTCTCGCCGCCTTCCTCACGGGCACACTCTCCCTGCTCGAACAGATTCTTGCCTATTTTTCACAAGGATTCTTCGCCCCGTTCTCCCTTCATCCCTCCTTGCTCACCACCGCCGCCGCTTATCTGCTACTCGGCGCCGCACTCTATAGGGTCTACCACCGCGAGCAACTCCACTCCTCACGACGCCTCACTCTCCTCTTCCTTCCCCTCCTTTTTCTCGGTATCTCTGTGCTCGCCGACGACTATCGACAGCGGCAACACGCCGACCGACTCCTCATCTACCACACCTATCCTTGCACCGCAGTCCACCTATTTTGTCGCGACGGCCGCTCCTACGTGCTCTGCACCGATACCCTCCGTGCTCGTACCGCGCTGCGCACCACAGCCCTCCACCGTTGGGAAACTTACGACACACCTCCCATCTTTCTTCCCCTCGCGCCGCTGCGCCATATCGAAGGTTGCGATACCCTCACACGGCGCACCGCACTTTCGGCCTTCGCTCCCGGCGTTTTGCTCTATTGCGGCGCGCGCATCGCCGTTGTCGACCATCCACTTTCCTATGCATTCCCGGAAAAGCCCCTCCGCATCGACTACCTCCTCGTCACGCGCGAAGTGCACCGCCCCCTCGCCCACCTGCTGCGTTTCTATCATCCGCACACCCTCGTACTCTCGGCCGATCTCAGCCCCTACTATCGCGAACAATTCACACGCGAAGCCCGTCGTCGTCGACTCGAAGTCTACGATATCGCCGACAAAGGCTATTTCGAGTTGAAAGGCCACTTATAAATTACTCACAATCTCTCAAGATGTGCAGAAATGCACAATTCTTCCACCCATCTCACCACAAAATCGCCATCTCCACCTAACAATCTGCCGAAATAAGCGAAAAAACGCCCCATTCTTCGCACAGTTTTCTTGTTTGTGTGCATAGTCGTCGTAACTTTGCGCTCGCAATCCAAACCAACCACAACATTTTTCCACTACACATGAAGAAAATTGTCTTGTCGGCCGTGCTGTTCGGCAGCACCCTGAGCATGATGGCCGGTGGCTATCTCACCAACACCAACCAAAGCGTCACCTTCCTGCGCAATCCCGCTCAGGACGCCAATATCACGCTGAACGGCGTCTACTCCAACCCCGCCGGTGTCAACTTCCTCCAGCCGGGCTTCCACTTCGGCGTGAACCTCCAGTCCGCCTATCAGACTCGCGAGATTCAATCCGCCTTCCATGCCTTCAAATACGGCATCGACAACAATTCTTCAAGCGACAAGCTCTTCAAGGCCGAAGCCAAAGCGCCCGTCATTCCCTCGCTCCAAGCCGCTTGGGTCAACGGTCCCCTCAGCCTTCAGCTCAACCTCGCTCTCGTCGGCGGTGGGGGTAAAGCCACCTATGAGCACGGTCTCGGCAGCTTCGAAAGCAAAGTCGCCCTCCTCGGCGCCCTCGGCAACGCCAATCGCGCCCTCGGTTTCGACCGCTACGACGTCGACGCCTATATGCACGGCCGCCAATACTTCTACGGCCTCACCCTCGGTGCCGGTTACCGCATCGGCGAACACTTCTCCGTCTATGGTGGTGTGCGCGGCGTACTCTCTTCCGCTCACTATGACGGTTATCTCCGCAACATCCAGGTAAACGGTGGCGATCGCGGCGGCAACAAAATGGTAGCCGCCCCCGAATACTTCGGCAAATTGAGCGCCGACAGCAAGGGACTCGCCGAAGCCAACGGTCGTCTCGCTCTCGTCGCCCAACAGAACGCGCAGACCGCTGCCGCCGAAGCCCAAGCCGCCAGCGAAGCCGGCAACATCGCTTTGGCACAAACCAAGAGTTTGGAAGCCAAAGAACAAGGCAAACTCGCACAAGGCTATGCCGAAAGCCTCAACAACTACCGCAAGCTCGCCTACACCACAGGTGCTCTCGCCCAAGCCACGCAAGACGTGAGCATCGACGTGCACCAGCGCGCAGTCGGCCTCGCCCCCATCTTCGGCGCGCACTTCCACAGCCGCTATGTCGACGTAGCCGCCAAATATGAATTCCGCACCCGCATCGCCTTCGCCAACGAGTCGAAGAACAGCGCTACCACCGCAGCCGCCGGCGATCAATTTGCCGCCTTCGCCGACAAGACCGAAGTGCGCAGCGACATCCCCGCCCTCCTCACCGTCGGTCTTCGCGTTCGTCCCGTCGAAAGTCTCCGTCTCAACCTCGGCTACCACTACTATTTCGACAAACAGGCCAAGTCCGGTGTCAAGAACGCCTACAAGAACGACCTCCTCGATCGTGGCACGCAAGAGTTCCTCGCCGGTGCCGAATACGACCTCACTCGTCAGTGGGAAATCAGTGCCGGTATGCAGCGCACCCTCTATCCCAACAACGACCGCATGATGAACGACGTTTCCTTCAACGTCAACTCCTACAGCGTCGGTGTCGGTGTCGGCTTCCGTCTCAACGACCACGTCAAGCTCAACGCGGCCTACTTCCGCACCTTCTACGAGAACTATCTCAAAGAATCCGCCGACTACCACCAGACCCTCGCCACCGCCACCAAGATTGCTGCCGTCGGCAATGGTCTGCTCGCCACGCAGGATCCCAACGAAAAAGCTACCATCCTCCAAAAAAATCGGCTCAAGAAGTGGGCACTTTGGTACAAAATGCCCGCCTCAATCCCAAAGGTGCCGATCTCTTCACCCGCACCAACCAAGTCTTCGGCATCAGCGCCGAATTCCGCTTCTGATTCCTATCGTTTCTTCGATACTCCTGTTCCCCGATCGTCTCGCACGGTCGGGGAACTTTGTTAAAAAACAAGCCTCGTATTGCGGAATTCGAATGAAAGATTAAATTTGCAGCAAACCTTCCTCATACAACAATATTATAAATATTTTTTACTGCAATGTATTCAATACACCGCAACCTCCTATAATAGAATACTATATAAAAAGCCCACAAAAGAGACGAGAAGCAATACTCCCTATTATTTTCAATACGCCGTCAAAACCTCCGTTATCTCTCCTGCTCCCCATCGCTTATGAAACCTTATGCCCCTCTATGCTTTCTTTTTCTTCTACTCTTCGCATCTTGCGAACCGGTTCTCGTAGAAAAAGACAGACCTGTCCATTGGACCAATGTTCCCAAGCGCAAAGACTCCCATGCCCCATCTATGTGAACCTACCCGCTCAAGGAGACACACTCGAATTCATTGGCGACTACGCTGAACTCCATTTAGACAGAGCTCAGAAATACTATAGTGATTACGACACCATTATCGAACACCCATTTTGGATACCTGATTCCCCTCCTTCCGACACCGCCATTCGAAAGAATATCACCATCATACTAACAAGAAATAAAGCAAGGAATACAACAACATTAAAAATAATGGCCAAGCCCAATAACACCTCGAAAAAGATTAGCCTCACACTCAATGTTAAAATATTCCCAATATTCACCGACCCCTTTGTCATCACACAAGAACCGATGACCTCCACCGAAGGAAAACAATAGATCGGGCAACAACATGAGACAAGCCTCTTCCGCGTGTTCTCCCTTTCGGGAGAGCGCGCTTTTTCGTATCACACTCAGCTCGATACCGAAAGTTCCTCCACTTTATCACTCCACACCGGTCGGGGAACTTTGTTAAAAAACAAACCTCGTATTGCAGCATTCGAATAAAAGATTAATTTCGCAGCAAACCACCCTCATACAACAACTTCATGAATAGTCCTACTCTTTTCCTTCTCGTCAACGGAATTTCTCCCGAAGGCAAAGAGTACAATCTACTCCACTGCAATTGGGGTTGGGATGGATATAAGAATGGTTATTATTATTGTCGCGTCTTCAACACCAATGATGGTCCCGTTTTTAATAAAGTACCCACTCGAAGCAACCAAGCCCAATATTACAGATACAATCTTCAGTACTCTTTGATAACTCCCACACAAAATCCATCATGATCAGAAAAATTCTTTCCCTGCCTACATTGGCACTTTGTTTTACGTTGGGCAGCGCGCTCTTTGCCGGTTGCAATGAGGATTACATCAAGAATACCGAAACCAAAGTGCGTTGGTCGAATGTCAAGAACCCCAAATATGGTGATGACATCAACATCACGCTCAAAGCTGAGGGAGAAACTTTCACCACCGTGGGTGATCATTCACAGATATTCTTCGGTTACGATGCCTCAACCTTAGATACCTTTACTCGCCATAGATTTCCCGAACAGGACAAGGACACGGCCTACTACAAGGACATTGTCATCTACCTGACACGAAACGAACGCGAGCGAACGGCAACCCTCAAATTGGTCGCTCCCCCTAATCGCACACAACAACCCAAGCAGTTCGATTTTAGTATTGAGGTAACCCCTCCCGGCACCTACTTTCAAAGTCCGTCAACCTGCACTGCCTGCCAAGGCGCAGTAGACAACAGTCATACATAGATCATTGCCCCTATACGGCGGCAATGGTGCCCCCTCCCCTTCCGCGCGTTCTCCCTTTCGGGAGAGCGCGCTTTTTTGTCTCACTCTCAACCCAATGCCGAGCAAATGAAAAGAAATTCGTATTTTTGCACGGTATACTATTTTATAAGCAAATCAGCTAACTTAGAATCCATCGATATACATGTTCGACAATCTTAGCGAAAGACTTGAACGCTCGTTCAAAATACTGAAAGGTGAAGGCAAGATCACCGAGATCAACGTAGCCGAAACCCTCAAAGACGTGCGCCGCGCCCTACTCGACGCCGACGTGAACTACAAGGTGGCCAAAACCTTCACCGACACCGTGAAGCAAAAGGCTCTCGGCCAGAATGTGCTCACCGCCGTGAAGCCCTCGCAGCTCATGGTCAAGATCGTTCACGACGAACTCGCCACCCTCATGGGCAGCGAGAGCGTGGACCTCAAACTCGAGCACCGCCCCTCCGTCATCCTCATGGCCGGTCTCAACGGTGCCGGTAAGACCACCCTCGCCGGCAAACTCGCCCTCTTCCTCAAAACGAAGAAAAAAACCGCCGTCCGCTCCTCGCCGCTTGCGACACCTATCGTCCCGCCGCCATCGAGCAGCTCCGCGTCCTCGCCGAGCAAATCGAAGTGCCCATCTTCATGAATCTCGAAGAGAAAGATCCCGTCAAGATTGCCCTCGCCGCCATTCAGGAAGCCAAGGCCAAGAGCTACGACACGGTGATTGTCGACACCGCCGGCCGCCTCGCCATCGACGAAGCCCTCATGAACGAGATCGCCGCCGTGAAGGCCGCCACCTCGCCCGACGAAACCCTCTTCGTGGTCGACGCCATGACCGGTCAAGACGCGGTGAACACCGCCAAGGAGTTCAACTCCCGCCTCGACTTCGACGGCGTGGTGCTCACCAAGCTCGACGGTGACACCCGCGGCGGTGCCGCCCTCTCCATCCGCGCCGTGGTGGACAAACCCATCAAGTTTGTCGGCACCGGCGAAAAGATGGAAGCCCTCGACGTCTTCCACCCCGACCGCATGGCCGATCGTATCCTCGGCATGGGCGACATCATCTCGCTCGTCGAACGCGCACAGGAGCAATACGACGAAGCCGAAGCCCGCAAACTCCAACGCAAGATCCAAAAGAACCAGTTCGACTTCAACGACTTCCTGGCACAGTTGCAGCAAATCAAAAAGATGGGCAACATCAAGGATCTCGCCGCCATGATTCCCGGCGTGGGCAAGGCCATCAAAGACGTCGATGTCGACGACAGCGCCCTGCTCGGTGTCGAAGCCATCATCCTCTCCATGACCCCCTACGAGCGCCGGCACCCCGAGGTGCTCAACGCCAGCCGCAAGACACGCATCGCCAAGGGATCGGGCAAGACGGTGCAAGACGTCAATCGCCTGCTCAAACAGTTTGACCAAACGCGCAAAATGATGAAGATGGTGAGCGGCAACGGTCTTCGCCAAATGATGAGCCGCATGCCGGGAATGCCGGGAATGCCCAAAGCATGACGCCGCACCACACTCCGCTGCTCATCGACGGCAACGCTGTGGCCGCGCAGATCAAAGCCGACATCGCCCTCACCGTGCGCCGCCACGTGGCCGAGGGCCATCGGCCGCCCTGTCTCGCCACCCTTTTGGTGGGACACGACGGCGGGAGCGAACTCTATGTGCGCAACAAGGTTCGCGCCTGCCGAAGCTGTGGCATCACCTCGATCGAGCTTCAGTTTGACGCCGATATCACCGAAGGCGAATTGCTCCGCGAAATCGAACGCCTCAACGCCGACGAAAGCGTCGACGGCTTCATCGTGCAACTCCCCTTCCCCTCGCACATCGACGAGCACCGCGTGGTCGAAGCCATCGACCCGCGCAAGGACGTCGACGGCTTTCACCCCATGAATGTGGGGCGCATGGCGCTCGGCCTGCCCGCCTTCGTGAGCGCCACGCCCCTGGGCATCCTCACTCTCCTGCGCCACTACAGCATCCCCACAGCCGGCAAAAAGTGTGTCGTGATGGGGCGCAGCAACATCGTGGGGAAACCCACCGCGCAACTCATGCTGCAAAAAGAGGGCGCCGACTGCACTGTGACCTGTGTGCACAGCCGCACCGCCGATCTCGCCGCCGAATGCCGCACCGCCGACATCCTCATTGTCGCCCTCGGCAGCCCCGGTTTTGTCACGCCCGACATGGTCAAACCCGGCGCCACGGTGATCGATGTGGGCACCACCCGCGTGCCCGATGCGTCGCGCCCCTCGGGCTTCCGCGTGGTGGGCGATGTCGATTTCGATGCCGTCGCCCCCATTGCCGGCGCCATCACACCCGTTCCCGGCGGGGTGGGTCCCATGACAGTTTGCTCGCTGCTGCAAAACACGCTCGCCGCCGCGCTCCACACCTACTACCCTTGATCGGTCGCTCACCGCACCGGCCGCCCCCCCGCGCTCGCGCCGCACACCGGCCGCCCCCCGCGCTCGCGCCGCACACCGGCCTCAAAGCGCGATCGATGGCCACCGGCAGACAATGCCTCCGCGCCAAGGCACACAATCTCCCACGCGGGCACAACGGCAGACAGCAAAAAAATGCTACGATATTTTTCGTGTTTTTCGGCTTCAAAGGTAAGCATTCTCATTCACCCTCGCAACAAGTTTCACAAAAATATTTTCGCGATTCGAGTTGCGAGGGTGATCATTTCGAAAAAAACAAGTCTACTTTTTCTCCAACACCTCCCCACTTTCCGCAAAAACATCCCTTCCTTTTTTTTCCAACTCGCCACTCACCGCCCACGCCCCCACTCGCCACCGATTTCCTCTCTCGAAAGTGCGCCCACCCCTCGCACGCACGTACGCGTACACGCCCACATCACCGAGTTTCGCACTTTTTGCCTTCACCCTTCACCCCTCCTTACAAGACCCTATCTACCAACAACTTACAACCACAAAAGAGGGTGAACATAAGGCCAAAAAAAGCCTTCACACCATCTGCACCAAACGACAAGCCGTGTGTCGGCTCATGACAGAGGGTGAACACAGGGTGAAGGAAAAATAAGGGTGAAGCCTTCACACCTAATATGCTATTTTTTTCAACGAAATATAGCCCAAAGGTGAAGAGGTGAACACAAAAACGTGAAAACACTGGACGCGCGCATGACGCGCGCACGCGAGCTTGGCGTTTTGTACATGGATTTTCGGCTCACCTCCCCCTTTTCCGAAATCCCTTTCTCCGACTCCATCCGACTTCCCGTCCTTTCGTTTTTCGCCTGAGCGCAGACGCAGAAAAAATGTGTCCTCTTCAAAAAGAGCGAGCACGAAGTTGCGTTTCCAAGAAAGATGGCGTAATTTCGCTCTCACAACTTATCACTCCCCCTCCCAATCTATGGAAAAAAAGTCATCCTCCTCACCGGTGCGAGCAGCGGCATCGGCTACGCAACGGCCGAACTGTTGGCACGACAAGGGCACAAAGTTTACGGCGCGGCGCGCCGGGTCGAACAGATCGAGCCTTTGGCCGCTGTCGGCGTGAAAGCCTTGCGGCTGGATGTGACCTCAAACGAAAGCATCGAGGCCGCTGTGGCCGAAATCACCCGCGCCGAGGGGCGCATCGACGTGCTGGTGAACAATGCCGGCTACGGTTCGTACGGCGCGGTGGAAGATGTGCCCATCGACGAAGCGCGCCGGCAGTTTGAAGTCAACCTCTTCGGGTTGGCGCGCTTGGTGCAGTGCGTCCTGCCCCACATGCGCCGCCGGCAAAGCGGCACAATCGTGAACGTGGCTTCGATGGGTGGGCATTTCACAGTCTGTTTCGGCGCGTGGTATCACGCCACAAAATATGCGCTCGAAGCCTTCAGCGACGCGCTGCGCATGGAGACGCGCCCCTTCGGCATCCAAGTGGCCATCATCGAGCCCGGCGCGATCAAAACGCCGTGGGGCGACATCGCGGCCGACCACCTCGAAGAGAGTGCCCGCGGCGGGGCTTACGCCACGCAGGCCGGTGCGGCGGCCGCTGCACTGCGCCGCCTCTATCACGGCGCGAGACTGAGCGACCCCGCGGTGGTGGCCAAGGCCATCGGCCGCGCGGTGAACGCCCGACGACCGAAGGCGCGCTACCGCGTGGGCTTCGGCGCCAAACCGCTCGTGCTGCTCCACACCCTTTTGCCCACGCGGTGGTTTGACTACTTCATGACCCATGCCTTCCGCTGATTCCCGACGCAACACGTGCAATAAAAGCTGTTGCTGCCCGGTAAACTTCAAAACGGCACAAAAATCCAGCCTGAGGTCAATTAAAAGGCATTATGAGAAACTCACGATCAGACTGTGTGGCTCTTGTAAGCAATTAAACAGGACGTTAGCTTATGGTGCAAAAGTAGACACTCCGGGAACAAGAAAAAGGACAGCAATTAGACTAAGGTGGATTGGTGGAACTCTTGGTTAAGGGTTGGGGATTAATTTCAAAGATGCGACAAAATGAAGAAGAACGTCTCATTACAATTATGCGTTTGGATTTTTCTCACTATATTGTTTTCCCAATGTACAAAGGTTGATTTAGAGGAAGGAGTAAGCAAAAGAATGATTCTTCAGCATAATTACCTTGCAATCACCACAAAAGATGATCTTCCCGGAGAAGTGGAAGTACAATACAGTATATTGGGGAATAGTGGTCAAAACGAAGTCAAAACAGAGCGGCTTTCTACTCCTTGCGTGATTGGCGGAGAGAACGTCTTGGTCGCCTATGACAGTATTGTTGGTAGATCTTCAGGGAAAAGAGTTTTTAGTCAGCTTACCCTGAAAAGAGACTATCAAGAAAACGGAGCAGATTTTCTTTCAATCAAGAACTTGTCTTCGACCGTCCTTGAGTATGCCGTAATCGGTAACCAGCCTCTTGTTTTTCATACCCCGGCGGAATTAAAAGAATACCACGATTTCACTGATTTAGAAAAGATAAACAACACCAAGGTGGCAAAAGAAAGCCCAACCCCTATCCACTTTGAAGGTATTCCTATTTTATATCTCCTATATCCTCAACTTTCTAAAGTCAACCGGTACTATATTTTACTCAGTATTGGGCATTGTGTGAATGGAAAGCTTACAACCTCAGAAAGTACCTACGCAAAGCGTATTGACATGAAATCAACAAAGCATACTATTCGAGAAATAATGAATTTCTACAAAGAGGAATATAGCCACGGCAACACTCTATTTGCAGACTACAATGATTACGATTCCAAATGTCAAAGATATAAAGGTTTGGCTCGTTTAGACATGAAACTCTACGGAGAAATACAACCGGAGTCTTTATTAAAAAACGCTGGACAGATATGGTTTATCAACACAACTTCGGGAATGAGGGGCATCGACACCTTCAAGCTCTTTCAATACCGATAATGATATACGAATCTCACACTATACCGTCTTTATTGGCGCGATGATTGGGGTGCGCTGAAACGATCAGAGCACTCTGTCTGCAACGTCTCAACTTTTACCGGACAACCATAAAAAATGGCGTCCCCAGGCTCTGTCAGAGCATGGGGACGCTATTTGATTTCAAGCAATGAGCTGTAAAAAACTCACGGCTTCGCGCCTTTATTTCGCCTTTGCGACGGAAATAGGGCGTGGCCAGTTGGTGTTGCAAGATGAGATCCAATTCCTTGGCGACTTGCGGGCGGTGTTCGATCACGTTTTTCGTCTCGCCCTTGCGCCCACTCATTTCATAGAGCTGCGGTTGGCTCGAAAAACCGGTTTCGATTTTCGGCCCCCAAGGCACCCTATCGGGGCCTTTCATGGCGGGAATGTATTTCCAGCGCGGGGTGCGCAAACTCACTTCGCGATTGTAGGACATCGAGAGGAGGTAGTCGCGCGATCGGTCGGTGCGTCCCAACCAAGTGTTGCTGAAATCGCGACTGTCGCAGGCCAGCGTGTCGTGGAGCGCCACTCCGGCGATGGGCGCCAGCGAGCGCACGCCATCAATGAGCGAAACGAGGGCTTTACTCTCTCGGCCGCGGGGCACGCCACCGGCCGGCCAGCTCACGATGAAGGGCACGGCGCTGCCGGCCTCGAAGGCGCTGTATTTGCCGCCGCGCCAGGGTCCGCCGGGACGATGCGTGCCGGCGAGTTCCTCGGCTTGGTCGGCATAGCCGTCGTCGAGCACGGGGCCGTTGTCGGAGGTGAGGATCACGAGGGTGTTGTCGGCAATGCCCAACTCACGCAAGTGGTCGAGCACGCGTCCCACCGTCCAATCGAGTTGCAAGATGGCTTCGCCGCGCAGCCCCATGGGACTCTTGCCACGGAAACGCTCGTGCGGCCAGCGCGGCACGTGCACGTCGTTGGTGCAGAGATACATGAAGAAGGGGCGCTTCGCGCCGTCGGCGGTCGGGGCTTGCGAGGCGTCGATCCAGTTCAAGGCATAAGACACAATGGAGTCGGCAATATTCTCGTCCTTCCAAAGCGCATTGCCGCCACCTTTCATGTAGCCGATGCGCGAAATGCCGTTGACGATGCTCATGTCGTGGCCATGGGAGGGACGCAGGCGGAGCAACTCGGGATGGGTCTTGCCGGTGGGCTCGCCGGCGAAGTTGCCGCGATAGCTCACTTCGATGGGTGCCGAGGGATCGTAGTTGCGCACACGGCCGTTTTCGATGTAGACACAGGGCACGCGGTCGGCCGTGGCCGCCATGATGCAACTATACTCAAAGCCGAGTGCGGCGGGGGTGAGGTCGATCTGTCCGTTCCAATCTTGCTGCGCCGTGCGACTCCCCAAGCCGAGGTGCCACTTGCCGATGGCGGCGGTGGCGTAGCCGGCTTCTTTGAACATCTCGGCCAGGGTGAACTGCTCGGGACGAATAACCATGGCGGCATTGCCGGCCGCCACATCCGTGCCGGGACGGCGGAAGGGATATTCGCCGGTGAGGAATCCATAGCGCGAGGGCGTGGAGGTGGAGGCACAGGCGTGGGCATCGGTGAAGCGCGTTCCATTGGCGGCGAGGCGGTCGATGTTGGGTGTTTTCACCCGGTTGGCACCGTAGCAGGAGAAGTCGCCGTAGCCCACATCGTCGGTCATGATGACCAGCACGTTGGGGCGTGCACCGGACGTGGGGAGCGCGCGCACGCCGTCGCGTGCCACCATGCCGGCGGGGAGCAATGCGAGCGCAAAAAGCGGGAGATTCGTTTTGTTCATGGAATGAATTAGCGTCAAACAGGAAAAAAGAAAGGAGCGGGCGGCGAAGCGCGGCGCGACTATTTGGCTTTGCGGAAGGAGCCGATGCGCTGTTCGTCGCTCATGCGACAGATGAGCAGGGCGTCGTCCTTTTCGACCACGATGCAGTTGTCGAGGCCTTGCACCACCACGCGACGGCCGGAACCGACGTGCACAATGCTGTCGCGGGTGTCGCAGAGCGTGACGCCTTCGCCCACCACGGCATTGCCGTAGCTGTCGTGCGGCAATTCGGCGTGAAGCGACGACCAAGTGCCGAGATCGCTCCAACCGAAAGAGGAGGGACGCACATAGACATCGTCGGCTTTTTCCATGATGGCGTAGTCGACGGAGATGTTTTCGCAGGCGGGGAAGTGCTCTGCAATGGCGGCGCGCTCTTCGGGGGTGTCGTAGACGGGCAGCAGTTGCTCAAAGATGCGCGAGATGCCGGGCGCGTAGACACGGAAGGCGTTGACGATGGTGGAAACGCTCCACACAAAAATGCCGGAGTTCCAAAAATAGCCCGTCTGTTCCAAGTAACGCTGCGCGGTGGCGAGATCGGGCTTTTCGCGGAAGCCGTCGACGGCATAGATATTGCGCTTGCGCGAGGAAGAATAGCTGAGGTCGGCCTTGATGTAGCCATAGCCGGTGGAGGGGTGCTCGGGGTGAATGCCGAGGGTGACGATGGCGTCGGTTTCGGCGGCGAACTCAATGCACTCACCGATGCTCTGTGCAAAAGCCGCGGTGTCGCGCACATTGTGATCGGCGGGCGAAACAACGAGTGTGGCACGGGGATCGCGCTTTTTGATGCGCCATGCGGCGTAGCAGATGCAGGGGGCGGTGCCGCGCATGCAGGGTTCGAGCAGCACGTTGTCGCGCGGCACGTCGGGGAGCTGTTCGGCGACAATTTCGGCATAGCGCTCGGAGGTGACCACCCAAATGTTTTCGGGCGGAACAATGCCGTTGAAACGGTCGACGGTGAGTTGCAACATCGTGCGACCGCAACCGAGAATATCGAGGAATTGTTTCGGGCGAGCTTCGCTGCTCATGGGCCAGAATCGACTGCCGATGCCGCCGGCCATAATGACAAGATGGGTGTGAGAAGCCATGGTGGAAAGAGGGATGTAAGGTGTAAAAACGATACATGCCGGGGAGTAGACTTTCAAATCGTCCACTCCCCGGCACGCCGCAAGCTCAGTTTACTTGCTTGTATTGGGATCTTTGGCGGCTTGCATGTCGCCCTTGATGTACAGACGCACGGTTTCGTTGGAAGCGTCGCTGCGCACGGTGATCACCTTGGTGAACTCGCCGGCGTACTTGCCACGACCGTTGTAAACCACCTTGATTTCACCACGCTTACCGGGAGCGACGGGTTCCTGAGAGTAAGAAGGAATGGTGCAACCGCAAGAAGCGAAGGCCTGCTTGATCACGAAGGGACGATCGCCGGTGTTTTTGAACTTGAAGGTGTAAGTCTGAGGTTTCTCTTCGGGGAATTTGCCGAAGTTGTGCTCGGTCTGGTCAAAAGTCATGACACCCTGAGCGAATGCCGTCATGGCGCTGAATGCGAATGCACCCACGAGGGCAATTAATTCTTTCTTGAACATAATCGATGATGATGTTTTTGATGAATTGGGGACTGCAAATATAAGAAAGATCTGTTATACGCGGCGCTTTAATGCGCTGTTTTTTCGTGTTTTCGCCGCGAATCTGTATTTTTGCCAAGTGAGAACAACAGCATCGACAGCGCAAGAGCGCATCATCCTCGGCATCGACCCCGGCACGAACGTGTTGGGCTACGGCCTATTGTCCATCTGCGGCAAGAAAGCAGAAATGATTGCGATGGGGGTGATCGATTTGCGTAAGGTGAGCGATGTTTACCTCAAACTCGGACGCATCTACGAGCGCGTCATGGGCGTGATCGATGCGTTTCATCCCGACGAACTGGCGATCGAGGCACCGTTTTTCGGCAAAAATGTGCAATCGATGCTCAAACTCGGCCGGGCGCAAGGCGTAGTCATCGCCGCCGCCATCGCCCGCCAGATACCGATTCACGAATACGCCCCGACGCAAATCAAACAGGCCATCACGGGGCGCGGCGCGGCGTCAAAAGAACAGGTGGCCGCCCTCATGCAGCGTATGCTCAACATCGCCGACGAGCGCATGCTCCCTTATCTCGACGCCACCGACGCACTGGCCGCTGCCTATTGCCACCACATCCACACCACTCCACAAGGGGTGCGCGGACACGTGGCGACGGCACAAAGCACAACAGCCAAAACGCTGAAAGCCACCATAGCACGCGGCACGGGAGCGTCGTGGGACGATTTCGTCAAGAACAATGCGCACCGCGTGCGCCACAACTAACGCGCAAAAATCCTCAAGTTTTTCGACCAAAGCCCTCAACTTTCTCCCAAAAGCAGTGGGTTTCTCGAGCCGTCTTGCGCGTTTTCACCCAAAGCCCCTCAACATTTTCTCGAATACGCTTGCCATTATGATCATCACTCGTTTTCGTCACAGTTTTCTCTTCGTGCTCACGCTCCTCACCCTGTCGGGCGCGTGGCAACAGGAGGCTTCTGCTCAAAAAGTCTTCGAATACGAGATGCGACAGTGCATCGAACGCCAACGCAACAGTCGCTGCGGGATTGCAATACAAAGCCTTGCGTTTTTTCAGAAGAATGCGCTGATGTATCTTTGGCACCGCACCTCACAACGCGAAAAGAACCTGGAAGCATTCAACAAGAAGGTGGATCTTCAGGCGAATTTCCTTGCAGAATTCTTGTCGGTGTACAACCGGCTTGCGAACAACGCGCAGTTCACCGAAGCACAACAAGAACAGTGGAGACGGTTTTTCACGGAAACTTCGCTGCGCCACCCGATGTTCAATGACCTCAATGAGACCATCACGCTCCAGTTTTTAGATAAAGAAGAGCGTTCTCCCTCCCCCTTCTCGCTCGACACGGATTGGGAAGCAGCCTATCGCGAAATCACACGACAGGCCAAGAAAGAAGGCATCAACCTGCAACCTCAACTTGGGCAATAGAACACCCAATTCTGCCGAACGCACTCCACAACGAAAAACACACGCAGCACCTCCTGACGAATCGAAGCCGTCGGGAGCTAATTCGGCAGGGAGAGAATGCAAGTTTCGCACGATACAAAACGGCGTGAACACTTGGCCTTTCCTTATTATTTATGTATATTTGCCCCACACTGCCCAAAAGCAAATACCTCTTCACACCGCAAGGTGAGAAACGCTTCGAAAATATGAGATTTTCCATTATTGTCCCCGTCTACAACCGCCCCAACGAGTGCGACGAGCTACTCGACTCCTTGACGCGCCAAAGCTTCACCGATTTTGAAGTGCTCATTGTCGAAGACGGCAGCAGCGTCCCCTGCGAAACGGTGGTCGCTCGCTACACCGACCGACTCCGCGTCCGCTATTTCTCCAAACCCAACAGCGGACCGGGACAAACCCGCAACTACGGCGCCGAACGTGCCGAAGGCGACTACCTATTGATCCTCGATAGTGACGTGCTCCTGCCGGAAGGGTATTTAGCCGCCGTCGATGCCGAACTGCTCGCCGCCCCCTGCGATGCTTTTGGCGGCCCGGATCGCGCCCACAGCTCGTTCACCCCGATGCAAAAGGCAATCAACTACGCGATGACGTCCTTTTTCACCACCGGCGGCATTCGCGGACAAAAAAAGGGAATGGACAAATTCTATCCCCGCTCCTTCAACATGGGTGTGCGCCGCGAGGTGTACAAAGCACTCGGCGGTTTTTTTCGAACATGCGTTTCGGCGAAGACATCGATTTCTCCACCCGCATCTTCAAAGGCGGCTATCGCTGCCGCCTCTTCCCCGAAGCGTGGGTGTATCACAAGCGCCGCACCGATCTGCGCAAGTTTTTCAAGCAAGTCCACAACAGCGGCATCGCCCGCATCCACCTCTCGCGCCGCCATCCCGGCACGCACAAATTGGTGCACTTACTTCCCGCCATTTTCACCCTCGGTATGGTCTTTCTTTTATTGAGTGCCGTTTTATTGGCCATCTTCGGCCACGGATGTCTCGCCCTCACGGCACTTTCTCCCCTCTTCCTCTTCTCGCTCCTCATCGGTCTCGACGCCACGCGCCGCGAACACTCACTCGGTGTGGGTTGTCGCGCCGTTGCCGCCGCCTTCGTCCAACTTTTGGGCTACGGTAGCGGCTATCTCCGCGCTTGGTGGCAATGTCGCGTCTTGCACAGCGGCGAGTTCGAAGCTTTCTCCGACAGCTTCTACCAATAAAGCCCACCCACAAACCTTCTCTACCGTGAAACTCCTCGAACCCTCGTCGCCCGCCTTCGACCACCCGCGTAAGAAAGCCATCCACGAGTGGGACACCGGCGATCGGCCGCGCGAAAAAAATTCATGAACGAAGGCGCCGACGCCCTTTCACCGGCCGAACTGCTCGCCATTCTCGTCGGCAGCGGCAACGACCGCGAAGACGCCGTCACCCTCATGCAACGATTGCTCGACGACTGCCGCGGCAGTCTGAAACGACTGGGCAAACGCAGCATCGAGGAACTCTGTGCCTACCGCGGCATCGGTCCCGCCAAAGCCGTCACCGTCTTGGCCGCCTGCGAACTCGGCGCGCGCCGACACACCGAAGACGCCGACACCGAACAATTCGACTGCTCGCAGAAGATCTATCGTTTTTTCTACGAGAAGCTCCGCGACGCACCCGTCGAAGAAGCCCATGTGCTGCTCCTCAACAACAATCTGCGCTTCATCCGCAGCGTACAAGTTTGCCGCGGTGGGATCGACAGTACCACCGTTGATGTGCGCATCGTCCTGCGCGAAGCCCTCGTTTCCAACGCCGTACACATCGCCCTCTGTCACAACCACCCTTCCGGCAACCCACAACCCTCACGCGCCGACGATCATCTCACCGACGAACTGCGCCGCGCCTGCGATGCCGTGCAGCTTCGCCTCATCGACCACATCGTTCTCGCCGATGGCAACTATTATAGTTATGCCGACGCCGGACGACTCTAATATATAACATTCTCCAACACAGTATTCTCCTATGACTCCCGAAGAAAAATTGAAACTCGAAGAGCAAATCGTCGAAATGCTCAAAACCGTCTACGACCCCGAGATCCCCGTCGACATCTACAACCTCGGCCTCATCTATAATATAGACCTCGCCGACGACGGACTGCTCGACATCGACATGACGCTCACCGCGCCCAACTGTCCCGCCGCCGACTTCATCGTCGAAGACGTGCGCATCAAGACCTCGAGCATCGCCGGTATTAAAGATGTGCGCATCAACCTCGTCTTCGAACCCGAATGGGATCGCGACATGATGAGCGAAGAAGCCAAGCTCGATCTCGGATTCATCTAAAAACTCCCCCACCGCGTGAACTTCCGGCAAGCCCTCCGTTCCGGCCTCGCCCTCCTTTTGGGCGAACGTTGCGTGATGTGCCGGCGCCCGCTGTCCGGCGCCGGAGTTTGCCCCTCGTGCTGGCTCCACCTGCCCTACACCCGTTTCGACGGTCGGCCGGGCAATCCCTTGGAACGCCTCTTTTGGAGCGAACCCAATGTGGAGCGCGTCAATGCCTACGCCTGGTACAAGCCCGAATACGCCGTGGCGCACCTCGTTCACGCCTTCAAATACCACAACCGCCCCTGATCTCGCCCGCCTTGTCGGGCGAGTCATGAGGGCGGAACTCCTCGCCGGCGACTTCTTCGACGGCATCGAGGCCATTGTCCCCGTTCCCTCTCGCCGCAACGCCAACGGCAGCGCGGTTACAACCAGAGCGAACACATCGCCCTCGGCATCGCCGAGCAGCTCTGCGTTCCCGTTCGCACCGACTGGATCGAACGCACCGTCGACAATCCCTCGCAAACCACCCTCGCCCCGAGCGAACGTCACGCCAACGTCGAAGGCATCTTCGCCCTGCGCGATGTCGATGCCATCACCGCTCGCCGGTTGCTCATCGTCGACGATGTCATCACCCTCGGCGCCACCCTCACCGCCGTGGCACGCACCTTTCGCGCCCTCCCGGACTGCCGCTTGCGCCTCCTCACCTTTGCCGCCGCCGGCCGTTACCATTTCGGACGCCCCGAGCCGGCCGACCTCAGCCTGCCCGATCACAGCGCAACGTACGACAGCCGCGAAATTCGCCGCTATCACCGCGATGCGCCCGCTCCCCACGTCCCCACCCACAACCTCCACCACATGAAGCCCATCTATTTCCTGTCGGACGCCCACTTGGGCAGTCTCGCCATCCAAAGCCGCCGCATGCAAGAACGGCGTTTGGTACGCTTTCTCGACTCCATCAAACACAAAGCCGGCGCCATCTATCTGCTGGGCGACATGTTCGACTTTTGGTTTGAATACAAGACCGTCGTTCCCAAAGGCTACACGCGTTTCTTAGGTAAACTCTCCGAACTCACCGACCTCGGTGTCGAAGTACACTACTTCACGGGCAACCACGACCTGTGGATGCGCGATTATTTGGTCGAAGAGTGCGGTGTCGTGCTCCACACCTCACCCAGCACTGTCGAGATCGCCGACAAGATTTTCTACCTCGCCCACGGCGACGGTCTCGGTGTCGAAAGTCGCAGTTTCACCTTCCTTCGCGCCCTCTTCCACAATCCCGTGGCGCAATGGCTCTTTGCCGCCCTCCATCCGCGTTGGGGCGTAAGTTTCGGCCTGCAATGGGCCAAACACAGCCGCCTCAAGCGCGAAGACGGCCGCGAACCGCCCTTCCAAGGCGAAGACAAAGAACCCCTCATCCAGTTTGCCAAGTCCTATCTCAAAGATCACCCCGACATCAACTTCTTCATTTTCGGGCACCGCCATCTCGACTACGACCTCATGCTCTCCCACAGCGCGCGCGTCGTCCTCCTCGGCGACTGGATCCAACTCTTCACCTACGCCGTGTTCGACGGCGAGCAACTCTATCTCGAAGACTACATCGAAGGCGAATCCGAACCCTAATCCGTTTCGTCTTCCTCCCTATAGTCTGCGGCCGGCCTCATCACGCCGCGTCGCAGACGTTTTCTATTCTAAATCCCCCGCATGAACGATCTCATTCTCTCCGCCTCCCACGTCTGCAAACGCTTCGCCACGCACACCGCCCTCAACGATGTGAGCATCGACGTGCAACGCGGCCACATCTTCGGTCTGCTCGGTCACAACGGCGCCGGCAAAACCACCCTCATCCGCATCATCAACCACATCACCGCCCCCGACAGCGGCACCGTCACCTTCGACGGACATCCCCTCACGCAAAACGATGTGGCACACATCGGCTACCTCCCCGAAGAACGCGGACTCTACAAGAAAATGAAAGTCGGCGAACAGGCCATCTACCTCGCCCAACTCAAAGGCCTCTCCGCCCGCGAAGCCAAAAGCCGCCTGCAAGCGTGGTTTGAGAAACTCGACATCGCCGACTGGTGGAACAAACGCCTCGAAGAACTCTCCAAAGGCATGCAGCAAAAGGTGCAATTCATCACCACCGTCGTGCACCGCCCGCCCTTGCTCATTTTCGACGAACCCTTCTCGGGCTTCGACCCCCTCAACGCCGACCTCCTCAAGCGCGAAATCCTCGAACTCCGCGACGCCGGTCACACCGTCATCTTCTCCACCCACAACATGGAGAGCGTCGAAGAACTCTGCGACGACATCGCCCTCATCAGCCACTCCCGCGTGGTACTCAGCGGCGAAGTGAGCGACGTGCGCCACCGTTTCCGCAACAACACCTACTCCCTCACCGCCGCCGGCGAAGTGCTCCAACCCGTCGACCGCCTTTTTGAGATCACCGAAGCCGGCGCGCCCGATGCCGAAGGCCACCGCACCTACCTGCTGCGCAAATCGCCCTCCGTCACCAACGCCGAACTCCTCCGCCACCTCGCCGCCCAAGTCGAACCCATCGCCTTCGCCGAACACCTCCCCACCATGCGCGACATCTTCGTGCGCACCGTCGGCGCCGACCTCTCCACCTCCTCAGCCCCCGACCATGAATAAGATACTCCTCATCATCCGCCGCGAGTTTCTCACCCGCGTGCGCAAAACTTCCTTCATCGTACTCACCCTCCTCATGCCCTTCCTCTTCGTGGGCATCATCGCGACGCCCGTTCTGCTGAGTCGCATCGGCAATAACGAGACGGCACGCAACATCGCGCTCATCGATCCCACCGGTCGCTATGCCGCGGCCTTCAAGCCCGACCCGCGTTTCGCCCTCCTCGTCGACAGCGTGTTGCGCCCCGACTACAAAGCCGCCTACAGTCCCTTCGAAGCCGTGGTCGAGATTCGCGGCGACCTCTCCCGGCACCCCGACGCGCTGAGCATCTCCGGTGCCAAAGAAGTGCAGCCCGACCTCATCGACTATGTGGAAAACAACCTCGACGAAGCCGTGCGCCAAGAGAAACTCCAACACTACAACATTCCGCAGCTCAATGTCATCGTCTCCGACATGCAGCGCAATGTGAAAGCCCACACCAACAAGTGGGATGCCAACGGACGCGACACCACTTCGTCGACCGACCTCGCCCGCGCCATCGGTCTCCTCACCACCATGCTCATCTACATCTTCGTCATGTCCTACGGCATGATGGTGCTCCAAGGCGTGCTCGAAGAGAAAAACCAACCGCATCATGGAAATCATGGTGTCGAGCGTCCGCCCCTTCCAACTCATGATGGGCAAAATCATCGGTATTGCCCTCGTCGGCATCACCCAGCTCGCCATTTGGGGCACGCTCATCACCCTGCTCCTCACGGTGGGTAGCGTCCTTTTCGGTTTCTCCGCCGACGGAGGAGCAACGGCCACCTATGCCGCGGCAGCCGGCGCACAACTCCAAGGCACGACGCCCGCCCTGACCGAGGACATCACCCAAGCCCTCACCGCAGCACTCAATCTCCCCCTCCTCGAAATCCTCGTCTGCTTCGTCCTCTACTTCATCGGCGGCTACCTCCTCTTCGCCTCCTTCCTCGCCGCCGTCGGGTCATCCGTCAACAGTCAGGAAGACTCCACCCAGTTCACTCTTCCCGTCACCCTCCTGCTCATCTTCGGCATGTATGCCGCCATCGGCAGCAGTAGCAACACCGACGGTCCCTTGGCCTTTTGGACTTCGCTCTTCCCCCTCACCTCCCCCATCGTCATGATGGTGCGCATCCCCTTCGGTGTCCCCCTTTGGCAAGAAGTGCTCAGCCTCACACTCCTCTACGCCTCGGCCTTCGGCATGACGTGGCTCGCCGGCAAGATCTATCGCGTCGGCATTCTCATGTACGGTAAGAAACCCACCGTGCGCGAAATTCTGAAATGGGTTCGCTATCGTTGAACGCCAATGACTGCACCATATTGTCAGTCTAAACTCTACCTATAAAAAGCCCCCCGCCGATGTAAGGTTTCATCGGCGGGGGCTTTCATTACAACACACGATGAAAACGGCATGAAGATAACGGTTCATTCATTTGGGAGGGCAAAAAAAGAATTGAGTACTTTTACAACCCAAATTGAGTAAAAATTCGAAGTAGAATTGAGTAAAATCCGAACCAGAATTGATTGTTTATTTTGAGCATGAATTATATTCGAGAACAATATCACACGCTGAAAGCACGCATTCAGGAGCCGAGGCGCTTTATGCAAGTACTGGCCGGCCCGAGATAAGTGGGTAAATCGACCCTCGTAGGGCAGGTGCTGCAGGACATCTCCATCCCTCACTCTCTGGAACTTGCAGATGCTGTTGCCCCGGCAGACAGTGACTGGATACACCGAGTGTGGGAAGCGGCACGAACGACCATGACCCTGCGCGGAGAAACAGAACGCTTGCTGGTCATCGATGAAATTCAGAAAATTGACAACTGGAGCGAGGTCGTCAAAAGAGAATGGGATGCCGACACGCACAAACGCGTCAATCTTAAAGTGGTACTGCTGGACAGCAGTCGCCTTTTGCTCAAGAAAGGACTGACGGAATCTTTAGCAGGCCCGAGCTCGGTCTAAGCACATGGTAAGGATGATTAATATATCTTACAACCCAAATGAAAAGATGTTGTAGATTTGCCGATGTTCCTGCCACAGGATTCAAACATCTGGGAAAAGGACATATTAAGTGCTATTAGGTATTTGTATAACTTGCTTCAAGTACTTTCTTCTTCATAGGAGAATGTTTAATTAACCCTTTAATTGATATCCCTATGGTATTGAAAAGAACTGGACTTTTGTCCAACTGTGAGCAAATGCTCACACCAATGTCCTCAGACAAGGAAGGACATCTGCTGGGAGGTTTTGGTGGAATCGTACCCGCCACATCTCTGCCTGCTTCCAATTCAGCATGTCAAAATGTAGGTTGTCAAAATGCAAGCTGCGCAAATGGTGATTGTAGCAATCAGCAATGCTCAAATTCAGGTTGTATTAGCGTTGATATTACAACTGCTGTGCCAACAACCACGCCCCATATGCCAGGAGTACACCTCTGTGGACTCTTGTAGTCTTCTTTCGGTATAAACTTATAGAAATACTTACCCTTTAGCATTATACCAACTTTTTCATAATATTGATATGCAGTATTTTCTCCTTTTTCTTGGATTACTCTTCTCTTTGCCGGCTTTTTTTCGCAAAAGGACTCTATCAAAGTGTTTGGCCATATTGCAGACGCTTTCACTGGTGCAATTATTGAAGATGGAACTATTGATGTATTGTCTCCCGATTCGACGGTGCTCTTTTCAGGAGAATGGACGTACAATATCGATGACGATGTGCGGACAGCTTCGCTCTATTATTGTAAGGTTCCCGAAGAAGGCAACTATATCATTAGGCTTCAGCACCCCAATTATTTCCCGCTCTACTTGCCCATTACCATAAAGTTGAACGGTCGCAGCAATGGTTTTGTGACAATTCCTCAAAAAGCCCTCATGCGTAAGTGTCCCAAGGAGCAAAAGCTGGGAGAGGCCGTGGTGAGGGCTACGAAGATAAAAATGGTAATGAAAGGCGACACCCTCGTTTACAACGCCGACGCCTTCCAACTTTCGCAAGGATCGATGCTCGATGCGCTGATTGAGCAACTGCCGGGGGCGCAACTCAATGAGAGCGGCGTGATCACGGTGAACGGCAAGCGGGTGAGCAGTCTGTTGGTCAATGGCAAGGACTTCTTCCGCGGCGACCCCAAAATAGCATTGGAAAACCTTCCTGCCTACATGGTCAACAAAGTCAAGGTCTACGAGCAACAAAGCGACTTTGAGGAGATGACGGGTCTGAAGGAAATGGATCGGCCGCTGGTGATGGACGTCAATCTCAAACGTCAATATTCCATCGGCTGGATTGCCAATGCGGAGGCTGCACGAGGCACGAAAGACAAGTACTTGGCGCGATTGTTTGCGCTGAGATTTTCAGACTTGTCACGCTTAGCGATTTTCGGCAGTATCAACAACACCAACGACACACGGCGCCCGGGAGCAAAGGGCGAGTGGTCGCCGTCCTATCTACCGCAGGGCTTGCAAACGAGCAAAACTGCCGGAGCGGAATACAGTTACGAAAATCGCCACAAGACGTTTGAATGGACGAGCAATGTGGACGTGACACACACCGACAACTACATGCTCACCACCTACAACCATGAGAGTTTTCTGCCCACTCAGCGCTCCTTCTCGCTCAGTCGTTCGGAAGCGAATAACCACACGACGTGGTTCAACACGAGTCATCGATTTTCTCTGAAAAAAGCGGTGCGACAATCAGGGCAAATCAGTTTCAACTACGATAAAAACACCAACGATGCCATGCAACGTGCCAGCGAAGTGGGCGTCAATCCGTTTGAGCTGGTGCCCAATGGAGAGGTGCTCGATGAGCTGTTTCGCCCAGGCAGCACGCGTCTGCAGCAGCAAGCACGCAACCGTCGCTATTCGCTGATGCGCGGCAATGGCGAGAATTGGCGCTTGAGTGCACCCTATCAATTACGTTGGAGTCCTTTCCAGCAGTCGGGAGTGAACGACTTCTTCTCTTTTTAATTTCTCAGGAGTTTACGACCGACATCGCGCTCAGACGTTCGACCACTATCGTTTGGAATATCTCGGTGCGGGAAGTGGAACAAACGACTTCCGCAACCGCTATCGCAACGCTCCCTCCCATCATTACAACTTCAATACGGAGGCATCTTATTTAATGCCTTTTGGCGCGTTTTGGCCGACCTTGAGCTACAAATATTCGCAAGACTATCGTGATGCCAACACCAACTTCTACCGCCTCGACCGGCTTGCGGGATGGGGTGCCGACACCAACTTTTGCCCCAGGCATGCTCCCCTCGGCAACGGCAGACATGATGCAGGCATTCGACGCGCCCAACAGTGGACACTCGCGTTTGTGGCAACGGCAGCATCAGGTAAGCCTGCGCATGGAATACCGCACGAAGCATCAAAAACCGCACTACAATAGCCTTCCAACTTCCGTTGCGTTGGGAACTGGAGCATTTGTTGTTCGACAAAGTCGGGCAGCACTTCGACCGAAATCGAACGCAGGCGTTGTTTTCTCCGCAGGTCTATCTTCACCAACAGTTTCAGAAAGGAGAGACCAGCTATGTGTTCATCCTCAACTACTCGCTGTCACGCGCAATGCCCGACTTTATCTATGCCCTCGAATTGGAGGACAGTTCCAATCCGCTCTACATCCAAAGGGGAAATGCCCACTTGGAGCCAAGCACCACACAAAACCTTTCGTTCACAATGAACACGCTGAAAAAGCATAGGAAACTCTACGACTTGAATCTGTCCTACCAACGTACTTCCAACGCGCAGGCCACAGAACGCACCTACAATCCTGCCACGGGAGGCTATATGACGCGCCCGGTCAATGTAAACGGCAACTGGCGCACCGACGGCACTTTCAGCACCAATGGACAGTTTGGTGCGAACAAAGCTTTCGATTGGAGCAACCAGTCCTCTTTCTCTTATGACCACAATGTCGATATGGCCAACGTGGTCGGCAGTACCACGCATGAGTTGAGCACCATCGGTAGTCTTTATCTCCGTGAACGACTTTCGGTCAACTATTCTCAACGCGGTTGGCACTTGGGAGCAAAAGTGCAAGGCAGCTACAATCGCATGACCGGCCGACGCAGCGACTTCAAGGAGATCAGCGCGTGGGACTACAGTTACGGACTGACTGCACGCCTCCCATTGCCGGGTAAGGTGGGACTGAGCACGGACTTCACCGTATTCAGCCGTCGAGGCTACACCGACACGCAGCTCAACACCAACCACTTCATTTGGAACCTTCGCCTCGAGCGCAGCATTCTGCACGGAAATCTGACCTTTGCTCTCGATGGTTTCGACCTGCTGCACGAACTTTCCAACGTGACACGCACAGTCAATGCACAAGGCCGCACCGAAACCTACCACAATGTCATTCCTTCCTACTTCATGTTGCACGCCATCTATAAGTTCAACCTGTCACCTAAAACACGATAAAATGAAGACCAGCAGATACAATCTCTACTTACAAGATTCAACAGGCATGGTTATATACAATGCTAAGTCTGATGAAATTGTTGCACTCACCCCTGGACTTGCAAACATTTTTGAAGAGAAAAAAAAATGTGATTATAAAGAGTTGCAGACCTTGCACCCTGAATTATGTTCTTATCCACCTGAGTTCGGTCTAAGCAATTCTCCTTTCTTTTTCGATGGTTTCAATATTAAGCGAAGGCTTTTTGGGTAAGAAACTGTATGCTGTCATGGCCGCCATGAGATTCGCGGCAAACCCTCCGATGCTCCTGTGACGCGTGTGTTCAATCTGAACGATGTTCTTCAACTCGTCGTTTACAGTTTCGATCAGCTACCTTTTCCTCAGTAGAATTTTATCGCGTAAATGTATCAATGAGTTCTTCATGACCTGAGTCCGGTAACCCCAGCCCTCTCTCCCACCCTCAGAAAAGCCCTCGCGCGCGTAATGCGCGCGCGTCCGGCGTTTTTCGATTTTTGTGTTCACCGCTTCACCATTTCGCCATAAACTACTCATGATCAACGCGTTGCGTGTGAAGGCTTCACCTTCACTGCCTTCACACAAAGTTCACAGTTTCCTTCACCGCAACCTTCTCTGTACGAATTAGTTAGAAGCGAGGTGAAGGGTGAACATAGAAAATCGGAACTCGGTGAAGTGCGCGTACGCGATCGCGACGTGTGTGTAGGGGCGTGTCCGCGAGATGAAAACGCCGCGGCGGGTGAAGGTAAAATCGAGAGGGCGAGACGAAAGGTCGAAAAGTGCGGAACGATTCGTTCGGCTGCCGCGACGGAGGGTGCACTCGGTGAGGGTGCACTCGGTGAGGGTGCTCGAAGAAGTGCGCAACAAAGACAAAAAAGTTCCCTTGTTTTGCGACGAACCTCCCCACTTTTTCGAAAAAGACGTCGGGTTTTCGCAGCGGGTTTTCAGGCGGCACGACAAAGTGCAGTGTCTTTTCACGAAGTTCTGCACAAAGCGCAAGGCGGGGCGGCGAAATTCATTACATTTCGTTGGCACTTCCACCAAAATCCTTTATTTTTGCAGGAAAACATTTGCTGCGGCGGCCACCTTGTGCCGCCCTTCCCCCACCGATATGAAGAAACTGCTGTCTCTCCCCCCCAATGTCGTGGACTGTTTCCACACGGTCAGCGACCTGCCCACGGCTGAATATTTCTGCACCTCCGATCCCGTCGACTGCAAACTGGGCAGCGGCGGCGGCACCACGTGGCTGCTCGAAGAAGCCGCCCTCGCCGAGGGGGCCGAAGACTTCGACAAATGGTTGGCGCGCGAAAAGCGCATTCTCCTCCACGCCGGCGGTCAGAGTCGCCGCCTGCCGGCTTATGCGGCCTGCGGCAAAGTGCTGCTGCCCGTCCCCGTGTTTCGTTGGGCACGCGGCCAGCGCCTCGACCAAACGCTCCTCTCGCTCCAACTTCCGCTCTACGAACGCATCATGGCGGCCGCTCCCGACAGCCTGCGCACGCTCGTGGCCAGCGGCGACGTCTACATTCGCGCCACCGAGCCCCTCCTGCCGGTGCCCGAAGCCGATGTGGTGTGCTACGGCCTGTGGGCCGATCCCACTTCGGCGCGCAATCACGGCGTGTTCTTCATGCACCGCGACCATCCCGAGCGTTTGGACTTCATGCTCCAAAAAAACCGAGCATCGAACAGCAGCACGAGTTGGCCTCCACCCACTTGTCGCTCATGGACTTGGGCATCTGGTTGTTGAGCGACCGCGCCGTTTCGCTCCTGCGCCGCCGTTCGTTCGGCGAAGGCGGCGACCGCGTGGCCTACGATCTCTATTCGCAATTTGGTTGCGCCCTCGGCGCGAACCCCACCGCCGACGATGAAGAACTGCGCGACCTCACAGTGGCCGTTCTCCCCCTCACGGGCGGCGAATTCTACCATTTCGGCACCACTCCCGAGATGATCAGTTCCACGGCCGCGCTCCAAAACGTGGTGAAAGACCAGCGTCTCATCCTGCGCCGCGGGGTGAAGAAACACAGCACCATCTTCACGCAAAACGCCCGCGTGGAACAGCAATTCGCTCCCGAACTCCAAAACATTTGGGTCGAAAACAGTCACCTCCCCGCCAGCTGGCAGTTGGAAGGCGACCACGTGCTCACCGGCATTCCCGTGAACGACCGCACCGTACACTTGCAACGCGGTCAGTGCGTCGATGTCGAAGCCTTTGGCGACAGCCAGTTTGTGCTGCGCCCCTATGGTTTCCACGACGCTTTCCGCGGTGACGTGCACAATGCCGCCGCCCATTACCTCGGCCGCCCCGTCGGCGAATGGCTTTCTGCCCGCGGCATTACCGCCGACGAGCTGGGTCGCACCGACGACCTGCAGGCCGCCGCACTTTTCCCCGTCTGCGACACCACCGACGAGCTGTTTGACCTCCTCGAGTGGATGTTGGCCGAACACCCCGACCCGGCGTTGACGGCATTGTGGCGCAGCAAACAGCGTTTGAGCGCCGACGAAATCGCGGCGCGCGCCAATCTCGTGCGCCAGGAACAGCAGCGCCGTGCCTTCCGCCGCGACAACCTGCCGCTCCTCGCCGAGCACTACCAACGCAGCGTGATGTATCAAATCGACCTGCGCGACGCGGCACAGAAATTTGTCAACGCCCACCTCGATTTGCCGCCCGCTTTGACGAACGAGGCTCCGCTGATGCACCAAATCCGCGATGCGATGTTCCGCGCACAGGTGCACCGCCTGCGCGGTGAGGACGGCGACAGCGACGAAACGCGCGCCTTCTCGCTCCTGCGCGACGGCTTGACGCAATCGGCGCGCGGCGATCTCCAATTGCCTCGCCTCGATGTCTACCGCGATCAAATCGTTTGGGGACGCTCGGCCGTGCGCATCGACGTGGCCGGCGGCTGGACGGACACACCGCCCTACTGTCTGAACTCGGGCGGTAATGTGGTGAACTTGGCCATCGAATTGAACGGACAACAGCCCTTGCAAGTCTATGTGAAGTCTACGCAAGAGCCGCAGATCGTGTGCCGCAGCATCGACCTCGGCGCGATGGAGGTAATCACCACCTACGAAGAGTTGGCGCAGTTCAATAAAGTGGGCTCGCCCTTCTCCATTCCCAAAGCCGCCCTCGCGCTCTGCGGTTTCCTCCCGCAGTTTGCCGCCGAACCGCACCGCACCCTCCGCGACTGCCTCAACGCTTTCGGCGGCGGTATCGAAATCACGTTGCTCGCCGCCATCCCGGCCGGCTCGGGACTGGGCACAAGCAGCATTCTTGCCGCCACAGTGCTCGGCGCGCTCTCCGATTTCTGCGGTTTGGGTTGGGATAAATTCACCGTGGGCAACCGCACGCTCATTCTCGAACAACTGCTCACCACGGGCGGCGGCTGGCAAGACCAGTTCGGCGGTGTGCTGCATGGTGTGAAGCTCCTGCAGACGAAAGCGGGCTTCGACCAAACGCCGGTGGCGCGCTGGTTGCCCGACACGCTCTTCATGGCACCCGAACAGCGCGCCTGCCATTTACTCTACTACACGGGCATCACGCGCACGGCCAAGAATATTTTGGCAGAAATCGTGCGGGGCATGTTCCTCAACTGTGGCACGCGTCTGCGCCTGCTCGACGAAATGAAGGAGCACGCCATGGACATGTTCGAAGTGTTGCAACAAGGCGATCTCGAACACTACGGCCGTTTGGTGCGCAAGACGTGGCAGCAAAACAAACTCCTCGACGCCGGCACGGAACCCGAGATCGTGGCGCAACTTTGCCGCCGCATCGACGACCTCTGCTGGGGCTACAAACTGCCCGGCGCAGGCGGTGGCGGCTACCTCTACATGGTGGCGAAAGATCCCGAGGCGGCCGCGCGCATTCGCACCCTGCTGCTCGACAATCCCCTCACGGAATCGGCACGCTTTGTCGACATGAAACTTTCGCACAAGGGATTGCAGGTGAGCCGAAGCTAAACCGCAGTTTCATCGCCGAGTTTCCTCAGCGATTCTCAAAAAAGAATAATAACACAGCCAAAGCACCCTGCCATGAGGTGCTTGGCACACTATTGGCTATAAGCCTAAACAGCTTAGCCAGTCAATATCATTCCATTTACGACGTTCATCACTTATGACAAAAGACCTCATAGACATCATCATCGAAGGTATTCAAGAAAAAAAAGGCCGTGACATCGTTGTGGCCGATCTGCGCAACATCCCGACGGCATCGACCGATGCCTTTGTGATTTGCACAGCCGGTTCGCCGGCGCAGGCCGACAGTATTGTCGACAGCATCGAGAACATGGCGAGAACGCGCATGGGCGAACACCCCGCCGCCATCGCCGGCCGCACCAACGCCCAGTGGATCGCGATGGATTTCGGCAATGTCATGGCACACATCTTCCTGCCCGACACGCGCGAATACTACGATCTCGAACACCTTTGGGACGATGCAGCGATCACCCAGATCGCTGATCTCGACTAAATACGACACCCACACACGGCCGCGCTTTGCGGCCGTGAACAAATCAGACGCCCATGTCCAACAAGAACAATACATCTCCGCAGGAGCCCAAGATGCCCAGATTCAACCTGACTTGGTTGTATTTTTCCATCATCGCCATTATGGCCGGCTTCCTCTGGTTCGGCAACTCCAATCCCGGCAGCTCCTCAAAAGAGGTCAGCTATTCGGAACTCAAACAATACATCGCCAAAGGCTATGGCAATGAAATCATTGTCGACAAAGGCGAAGGACAAATCAGTTTAGCGGTTCGTCCGGAACACATCCGCACGGTTTTTCACCAAAGTGCCGAACAAGTGGGCGCTCACCCCAAGGTGCGTGCCAAATACCCCTCTGCCGATCGGGTAGATGACTACCTCAACTCGATAAAATACAAAGGCAAGGTGACGTATGACGAGACGCACAATTATTTTATGACACTCTTGGGCGCCGTGCTGCCCATCCTCCTCTTTGCCGCCATTTGGTTGTTCGCCTTGCGCGGCATGGGCGGCGCTGCCAATGGCATTTTCGGGGTGGGTAAGAGCAAAGCCAAGGAGTACACCAAAGGCGAAGGCGTGAACATCACCTTCAAGGATGTGGCCGGTCAAGAGGGCGCGAAACAAGAGGTGAAAGAAATTGTGGACTTCCTCAAGAATCCCGACAAATACACCGAGTTGGGCGGTAAAATCCCCAAGGGTGCGCTCCTCGTCGGCCCTCCGGGAACCGGTAAGACCTTGTTGGCGAAAGCCGTTGCGGGCGAAGCCGGCGTACCCTTCTTCTCCATGTCAGGCTCTGACTTCGTCGAAATGTTTGTCGGCGTGGGAGCGAGCCGTGTTCGCGACCTTTTCGAAAAAGCCAAGGAGAAAGCGCCCTCGATCGTGTTCATCGACGAAATTGACGCCGTGGGTCGCGCCCGCTCCAAGGGAGCAAGTTTCGGCGGCAACGACGAACGCGAAAATACCCTCAACCAACTGTTGACGGAAATGGACGGTTTCGGCACGAACTCCGGTGTCATCATTCTCGCCGCGACCAACCGTGTCGACGTGCTCGACCAAGCTTTGCTGCGCGCCGGACGTTTCGACCGTCAAATTTACGTCGATCTCCCCGATCTGCCCGAACGCATTGCGATCTTCAACGTGCATTTGCGTCCCCTCAAGCTGCAACCCGGCTTGGACATCGACCTCCTCGCCCGACAAACGCCGGGCTTCTCGGGCGCCGACATCGCCAACGTCTGCAACGAGGCCGCTCTCATCGCCGCACGCCACAACCGTGAGGCGGTGACAAGCAAGATTTCCTCGATGCCGTGGATCGTATCATCGGCGGTTTGGAAAAGAAGACGCGCGTCATGACCAATGAGGAAAAACGCGCCATCGCCATCCACGAAGCCGGCCATGCTTCGGTGTCGTGGTTGCTCGAACACGCCAATCCCCTCGTCAAAGTCACCATTGTGCCCCGCGGTCAATCGCTCGGCGCCGCTTGGTATCTGCCGGAAGAGCGCTCCATCACCACCAAGGAGCAAATGCTCGACGAAATCTGCGCAACGCTGGCTGGTCGTGCCGCCGAAGAAGTCTTCCTCGGTCGCATTTCGAGCGGAGCACTCAACGATTTGGAGCGCGTCACGCAACGTGCCTACGGTATGGTTGCCTATTTGGGCATGAGCGAGAGCTTGCCCAATCTCTCTTACTACTCCAACCAAGAAAGTTTCCAAAAGCCGTATTCCGAAGAGACCGGTCGCCGTATCGATGCGGAAGTGTCACGCCTCATCAACGAACAATACGAACGCGCCAAGCGCTTGCTCACGGAAAATGCGGCAAAGCACAACGAACTCGCCGATCTGCTCTGCGAGCACGAGGTGATTTTCGCCGCCGACGTGATCAATATCTTCGGTCCGCGTCCGTGGAAGAGCCGCGCCGAGATCATCATGGAAGAACAACCTCCCGTTCACCACGAAACGCCGGCAGACGCGTCGCTCACATCGGCAGAAGCCATGACACCCACCGCCGACTCGGCAACGGAAACCGCGAAATCTGTAGAAGAAAGCGGCAACACGCCCGAAACCTCAGGGACTTCTTCCTCACACCCCGTGGATGCACCGTTCTCTCCCAACTGATTCATTTCCTTCCTCAACATGAATAATCTCGTGCTTCGCGCCATCACCGGCGCACTCTACGTGGCCGCTCTCGTCGGCTGCACCTTGGGAGGTGAAATCGCGTTCTTCATCTTCTTCACGCTGGTCGGCGCGCTGACCACTTGGGAGTTTATCACCAACGTCAACGCGCACGACGGGGCTACGGCCAACCGCTTCATCGCAACGGCTGCTACGGTGGCATTTATGGTCGCCTTCCGCGAATGTTGCTACCCCGGGCACCTCACCTACGCGCACTTCCTGCCGTTTGTGGCCACCCTGCTCTATCTGCTCATCAGCGAATTGTATCGCAACGAACCGCATCCGCTGAAAAACTGGGCGTACGCCTTCGCCGCACAATTATATATTGCGTTGCCGTTCTCGATGATCTTCCTGCTCGGTGTTCACTATGATCCGGCGGCCGGCACGACGAGTTTCAACGGCTGGTTGCCGCTGTCCGTTTTCTTCTTCCTTTGGACGAGCGACACCGGCGCCTACCTCTGCGGTTCGGCCTTCAGCCGGTTCGTTCCCGCCAAACTCTTCCCGCGCATCTCGCCCAACAAATCGTGGATCGGCTCCGTGGGTGGCGGCGTGCTCGTGGTCGTTCTCGCTCTCGTCCTCAGTCAGGTGCTTCCCGACGTCGCCCTCAGTCCCCTCGGCTGGGTCGGTCTCGGATTGACCGTCTGCGTTTTCGGCACGTGGGGCGATTTGGTAGAAAGTCTCTTCAAGCGCCACCTCGGCATCAAAGACAGCGGTAAGATTCTCCCCGGACACGGCGGCATGCTCGACCGCTTCGACTCGGCGCTCCTCGCCATTCCGGCCGCAGTGCTCTATATGCAATTCGTAGCCAAAGCATTTTGATATTCGTTCCACCTCGCAACGAAATTCATTCTCTCCTTATTGAATAAGCGTGCATTTCTTTGGAATGCACGCTTTCTTTGTTTTCCACCTTCACCGCGACGACAGCGCCGAATCTTCTCCATATCGCCCTCCTCTAACCTATACTTTTGCTATTTGGTGGGGGCAATTCTTGGTAAATCCAAAGAAAAAACTTACTTTTGTCGAATAAGTACCCCATCCCTTTCCCTATGTCAGATTCCGGTTCCCCTCTCACTTCCACTGCCGCCCGACAACCCCACTGGTTCATTCTCTGTGGAGCCCGTATGTGGGAAGAACAGGCGCGCGAACTCCTGGCAGCCCGCGGTTTTCGCGCTTTTGTGCCGCTGCGTCCTGCATCGCGCATGAGCAAGACTGGGAAAGTGGTGCTGCGTCCACAACCGCTGCTCGCCGGTTGGGTCTTCGTCTACGCCACTTGGCAAGAACTCGAAGACTTCAAGCAGTTTGTGCAACACCGTCACGGGAAGAAACTCTACTTCCACGTGCGTCGCCAAACCTTGCAGCCGGTGGCCGGCTCCGGTCGCACCACACCCATCACGCGCAACCGCATCACTCTCATCAACGAGGCGGAGATGGAGCGTTTCATCACCTTCTGCACCGCCGCACAAGACGATTTGCGCTTCTTCACTCCCGAAGAAGTGAAACTCAAAGCCGGCGATCGCGTGCGCGTCATCGGTGGCCCGTTCAACGGACAAGAGGGCTATTTCCTGAAACAGCGGGCAAGCGCTCTAAAAGTCTCGTCATCGAACTGCCCGGCTGCCTCTTGGCCGCCACCACCACCGTTCTTCCCGAACTGGTTCAAGTGATTGAGCGCCGCAAAGACTGAATGCGACAGAAAACGGCGCATGCACCTTCAAAAGCGCACTACTCGACTCTCAAGCAAAAGCACTCCACTTTTAAGTAAAAACCTCTCTACTTTGAGCAAAGTAGTCTACTTTCGGGCAAAACGTCCCACCTTTTAGCATAACATCATCACCATGAAAGGAATTGTCCTTGCCGGAGGTAGCGGCACGCGCCTCTATCCCATCACCAAAGGGATCAGCAAACAGCTGCTTCCCATCTTCGACAAACCGATGGTCTACTATCCCATCTCGGTACTGATGCTCGCCGGCATACGGGATATCCTCATCATCTCCACCCCCCCACGACCTGCCCGGTTTTCGCCGCCTGTTGGGCGATGGCTCTGACTTCGGGGTGAAATTCACTTACGCCGAGCAACCCTCGCCCGACGGTTTGGCACAAGCCTTCCTCATCGGTCGCGAATTCATCGGCGAGGACAGCGTCTGTCTCGTGCTCGGCGACAACATCTTCCACGGCGCCGGCTTCAGCGGCATGCTCCAATCGGCCGTCGCCACGGCAGAGCACGACAACAAAGCCACCGTTTTCGGCTACCGCGTCAACGACCCCGAACGCTACGGTGTGGCCGCCTTCGACGCCGAGGGCAACTGCACCTCCATCGAAGAGAAACCCGAGCAACCGAAATCCAACTATGCCGTGGTCGGTCTCTATTTCTATCCGAACTCCGTGGTCGACATTGCCGCCGGCATCCGCCCCTCGGCACGCGGCGAACTGGAAATCACCACCGTGAACCAAGAATATCTCGAACGCGGGCAACTCAAAGTGCAAACCCTCGGTCGCGGTTTCGCTTGGCTCGACACCGGCACGCACGAATCACTGTCTGAAGCCTCCACCTACATCGAAGTGCTCGAAAAGCGCCAAGGCTTGAAAGTGGCCTGTCTCGAAGACATCGCCTACACCCAAGGTTGGCTCACAGCCGACGACCTGCGTCGCATCGCCGAACCCATGCGCAAAAACCAATATGGGCAGTACCTTCTCAAGCGTGCCGCCGAACAACAATAAAAACGGAGTTCTTTCCTTTTCAATAGTAAAGGAGGCAGTGCCATCGCAGCGCCATAGTTTGCACTCCCACACATTATGGTTCGCCCTGCTCCAGTTTCACCTACAATGAACGTCATTTCCACCTCGCTCGAAGGAGTCGTCATCCTCGAACCCCGTGTGTTCGAAGACGCGCGCGGCTATTTCTTCGAATCATTCTCCCAACGCGAATTTGACGAAAAAGTTCGCCCCATCCGCTTTGTCCAAGACAACGAATCGCGCTCCACACGCGGTGTCATGCGCGGTCTCCACTATCAGCGCATGCCCCACACGCAGAGCAAACTCGTGCGCTGCACCCAAGGCTGTGTGGTCGATGTCGCCGTAGACATCCGCCACGGTAGTCCCACTTTCGGACAACATGTGGCCGTCGAACTCTCTGCCGAAAACCACCGTCAGCTCTTCATTCCGCGCGGATTCGCCCACGGTTTCGCCGTGCTCAGCGACATCGCTGTGTTCGAATACAAGTGCGACAATTTCTACGCCCCCGAATCGGATGCCGGTATCTCCTTGCTCGACGAACGCCTCGACATCGATTGGCGCATGCCCATTGCCGACGCCCTGCTCAGCGAAAAAGATATGCACCATCCCCTCTTTGACGAAGCCCCCGCCGACTTCCACATCGACGATCGGCTCTATTGAATCCCATCCCCCATGCAAATTCTCGTCACCGGCGCGGGCGGTCAACTCGGCAGCGAAATTCGTCGCCTCTCCGCCGCCACGCCGCACAGCTTTCACTTCACCGATGTCGCCGCACAAGCCAATCCGCTCACGCTGCCCCTCGACATCACCGACCGCGAAGCCGTTCTTCGCTTCGTGAACGACAACGCCATCGACTGCATCATCAACTGCGCCGCCTACACCAACGTCGACGCCGCCGAAAATGATTCCGAGCGTTGTGACCTCATCAACCACCTTGCCGTAGAAATCTCGCACTCGCCGCGCACGCGGCCGATGCCTGGTTGGTGCACATCTCCACCGACTACGTGTTCGGTGCCGAACCCTACAACACCCCCTGTCGCGAAGACCAGCAAGGCACACCCACCGGCGTGTACGGCGCCACGAAACTCCGCGGCGAACAAGCCATTCGCCGCGTTGGTTGCAAGCACCTCATCTTCCGCACCGCCTGGCTCTACAGTCCCTACGGCAAGAACTTCGCCAAGACCATGCTCCAACTCACCGGCACGCGCCCCGAGGTGAAAGTCGTCATCGACCAGTGTGGCACCCCCACCGCCGCTGCCGATCTGGCCGGCGCCCTCCTCACGATCCTTTCCCGACCGCTGACGGCCGACCACATCGGCACCTACCACTATTCAGACGAAGGCGTTTGCTCGTGGTACGACTTCGCCGTGGCCGTGGCACGCGAAGCCGGTCACACCGACTGCCGCGTACTGCCCTGCCGTTCCTCCGAATATCCCAGCCCCGTGCAACGTCCAGCCTACAGCGTGCTCGACAAAACGAAGGTGAAAACCACCTTCGGCCTCGAAATCCCCTATTGGCTCGACAGTCTGCGCACCTGCATCGCCCGTCTGCGCGACAGCGAAACGGTCTAACCCTTGCTTTCAGCCCCAACACCCCACGCTATGCACACCATCGTCATCACCGGCGGCGCCGGTTTCATCGGCAACCACGTCGTGCGCCGTTTTGTTCAGCAATATCCCGATTACCATATCATCTGCCTCGACGTACTCACCTACGCCGGCAACTTGGCCAACCTCGCCGACGTGGAAAACGCGCCGAACTATGAGTTCGCCCGCCTCGACATCTGCGACTACGCCGCCGTGCGCCGTTTGCTCGAAGAGAAGCACGTCGACGGCATCATTCACCTCGCCGCCGAAAGTCACGTCGATCGCTCCATCAAAGATCCGATGTGCTTCGCCCGCACCAATGTGATGGGCACCCTCAGCCTATTGCAGGCCGCCCACGACTATTGGGAGTCGCTTCCCGAACGCTACGAAGGCAAGCGCTTCTACCACATCTCCACCGACGAAGTGTACGGTGCCCTCGACATCACGCGCCCCGGCGACACCGCCCCCTACGGCGACGACTTCTTTGTCGAAACCACCCCCTACAGCCCCCCCACTCCCCTATTCGGCCTCGAAAGCCTCGAGCGACCACTTCGTCCGCGCCTACCACGACACCTACGGCATGCCGACGCTCATCAGCAACTGCTCGAACAACTACGGCCCCAACCAGTTCCCCGAGAAGCTCATTCCGCTGCTCATCAACAACATACGCCACCGTCGTCCCCTCCCCGTCTACGGCAAGGGCGAAAACGTGCGCGACTGGCTCTACGTCGTGGATCACGCCCGTGCCATCGACCTCATCTATCACAAGGGCGCCGTGGCCGATACCTATAATATAGGCGGCTTCAACGAATGGCGCAATATAGACATCGTACGTCTCGTGGTGCGCACCGTCGATCGCCTGCTCGGCCGCCCCGAAGACGCCGATCTCGACCTCATCACCTACGTCACCGACCGCGCCGGCCACGACTTACGCTACGCCATCGACTCCACGAAGCTCAAAAACGAACTGGGTTGGGAGCCCTCCCTCCAATTTGAACAAGGCATCGAGGAGACCGTGCGCTGGTATCTCGACAACCAAGACTGGATGGATCGCATCACCTCGGGCGACTACCTGCGCTACTACGAAGACATGTACGCCGGTCGTTGACGTCTCGCCCGCCCCTCCGCCTTTCAGCTCCTTTCCATACAGCAAGTGGGAAGTAAATGACAACTTAACTTGCCATTTACTTCCCACTTTTGTTTGGTCGTTCGTGGAATTTGCTTTATATTTGCGCACACGAACAAACAATATAACACCATATCCATGAAGTTATTTACGCAATTTGCTCTGCTCTGCTGCCTCGGCCTCCCGCTTTCGGCACAAGCCCAAAGTGGTTTCAGCCTCCAACAGCAGACCCTTCCCAACCCGGACAACGAACCGGCTCCCGTACACCCCGTGCCCTCTCCTCGCCAGCTCAAGTGGCAGGAAACAGAGTTCTATGCCTTCTTCCACTACGGCATGAACACCTACACCGGTTTGGAATGGGGTAAAGGTAATGAAGACGTAAATCGTTTCGCCCCCACCCAAGTGCCCAACCCCGAGCAGTGGCTTCAAGCCGCCAAAGACGCCGGCATGCGCGGTGGTATCGCGGTGATCAAACACCACGACGGTTTCTGCCTCTGGCCCACCGCCACCACCAACCACAACGCCACGGCCTCTTCCAACGTCAACGCCAAGAATACCAACATCCCCCGCGACTTCGCCGATGCCGCGCGCAAGCTCGACATGAAATATGGCTTCTACATCTCGCCTTGGGATCGCAACTCGGCTCTCTACGGCACCGACCGCTATGTAAAAAGAGGTGTTCTTGCGCCAATGTCTCGAAGCCGCACAATACGGCAAAGACCAATTTGAAATGTGGTTTGACGGCGCCAATGGCGGCGACGGCTACTACGGTGGCCAAAACAAGACCATCAACGTCGGCGACGCCAATGTCTACTACGACGTGCCCAACCTCCGCGACTCCGTCCACAAGATCCTCCCCGACTGCGTGATGTGGGGTGTCGGCGGCGAAGCTCGCTGGATCGGTAACGAACAAGGCTGGGCCGGTGAAACCAACTGGTGCATGGGCGACGGCACAAGCGGCAACATCAACGGCTGGTACTGGCACCCCGGTGAGAGCGACGCCAAAGCCACCAACCTGGGTTGGTTCTGGCACAACGGCGAAAGCCCCGCCTCGGCCGAACGCCTCTTCCAGATGTATCTCGAAACGGTAGGTCGCAACGCCACGCTCATCCTCAACCTCCCGCCCGACCAATCGGGTTCACTGCCCAACGCCACCGTTAGAACGATGAAGCAACTCGGCAATTACATCAGCGAGCGCTTCAAGACCAACCTCGCCAAGACGGCCACCGTGGTCGCCAGCGAAACGCGCACCCCCGGCGCCGGTCGCAACTATGACGTGAAGAACCTCTTCGACGGTAGCACCACGACCTACTGGGCCACGAACGACGGCACGAAGCAAGCCACCCTCACCTTCACTTGGGACAGCCCCCAAACTCTGCGCTACGTCGATCTCATGGAACTTGTCGCCAAGGGACAACGCGTCAAGAAGTTCAAGATCGAAGTCACCGAAGACGGCACCACGTGGAAACCCACGGGCGGTAACATCTCCACGACCACCATCGGCTACAAGCGCATCATCCCCCTCAACGGTAGCACCGAACACAGCTACGACCGTGGCACCAACGCCGTCGGTCTGCGCATCACGATCGAAGATGCCAAGGCTTGCCCCTTGCTCAAGAGCGTAGCCATCTATTAATCTGTAAAGCCCACCCACAATGAAATTCAAACATATCCTCCCCGTGGCTGCCCTGGCTTTGCCGATGGCCGCCTCCGCACAAAACGTCTACCTCCCCACCCTCGATTTCGAACAGACCACCTGGAAAGCCCTCGGTGTGTTCGACACGTGGGAGGCCTCTCCCTTCCGCACCGGCGCCCTCACCGGCAACTGTGCCCTGCTCGACAACCCCACCACGAGCGAACTCAACCCCATCGACGGCACGCCCGTCAACAGTTCGGCCAAAGTGCTCGCCGTGCAGCGCTCACGCTACGGTTCGAACACCTTTGGCGCCCGCATCACACTCAACGAGCCCTTCGACCTCACCGCCACGCCCAAATACGTCCACGCCTGGATCCACACGCCCAAAGCCGGACGCGCCATGATCATCGGCCTCGGTAAGCGCAAAGACCGTCCCGGTCAAAGCGACGATGTGGTGCAGTTTGCTCAAATCACGGGTTCTGCGCTCGAAGCCAACCAATGGCAGGAAGTCGTGCTCCCCGCTGCCGGTAACGAAGGCGTGCAGATTCACAGCCTTGTCATCGTGCCCCACTGCGAAAGCCCGCACGATCTCACCGAAGACTTTGCCGCCTACATCGACAATGTCAGCGTGAACGACATCCCCACCCCGTCGCTCATCACGGGCTACTACCCCACCGCTGTCGACAAGAAGCAAGCCTACACCCGCAACGATCGTCACCTCGATGCCATTCGTCTCACGGTGGACGGCAAGACACAGGCCTACAACGTGCCCACGCCACGCACGGTCTACACCAACGCCGGCGCCGCAGCCCTCTTCGCCAAGCCCGGCGACGTCGTGACGCCCTCCGTGTCTTACACCGGCACTTGGATGCACAGCTACGTCTACCTCGACAAGAACCAAGACGGACAATTCGATCCGCAAACCGAACTCGTCAGCTACTCCTACTATCAAGGTAAGAACAGCGAAGGTCAAGCTGTGAGCAACGGCAACACCATCCAGCCGCGTCCCTTCACCATCCCCGCCGACCTCGCCCCCGGCATCTACCGCCTGCGCTACAAAGTAGACTGGGACAACAACGATCCCCTCGGCTCGGGCGACGTGCTCAAACACGGCGGTGCCTTCGTCGACATCCGTCTCAATGTCCACGGTAGTGCAGCCATCTTGCGCCAGCAAAACCTCAACGGTGAAATCATCACGCCCACAGGTGCCAAACTCGAAAGCTACCAAGCGCCCTTCGGTCAGCCCTTCACCGTGAAGATGAACCCCGCCGACGGCTTCGAATACGCCGGTATGATCGTGAAGCACGGTTATCGCCTCACCGCCGACAGCCTCTCGAAAGACAACGTGCAGTGGGAAACCATCCGTGTGCCGCGCAGCATCTTCAAGGCCGACAACACCTTCACCCTCCCCGCTGAGTGGATGGATGGCGAGATACTCCTCCAAGGTCTCTTCATCGAAAACGGCAAGTACCAACCCGAACCCGCTCCCCAGTGGTATTCGCGTTTCACCCCCGGTGAGATCGTCAATGGCAAGTTCGCCACCGGTTCACAGTGGTACTCCATGCAGATCGGTCAACAGGGCTACGTCCTCAAAGCCGACGGCACGCAGAAGACCCTCGAGCTCGCCGACACCGAAGTAAATCCCGAAGATGGGAAACAACTCTGGTGCTTCGTGGGCAACAACGCCGAAGGCTTTCGCATCTACAACCTCGCAGCCGGCACGGGCTATGTTCTCGCCGCGCCCACCAACATGGGCAACGACAAAGGCGGTAGCTCCTTTCCCACCCTGCAACCCGTAGGATCCATTCCCCAAGGCTATTCGGCTGTTTGGCGTTTCTCCGACTCTAACGACCTCGGCAAGAGCGGTCCCGCCTACGCCTACATGTACGAAGACGGTATCCCCGCCAACAAAGTGAACAACCGCAACAACAAGTTCGCCTTCTGGAACGGCGGTGCCGACAAGGGTTCGACCCTCACCATTCAGCCCGTCACCTCCAACCTCACCACGAGCGTTGCCACCGTGGACTTTCAGCCCACCGCAGCCGCTACCACCTACGACCTCGCCGGTCGCCGTGTGGCACAAAACACCCGCGGTGTCCTCGTGCAGAAAGGCAAAGTAGTCGTTCGCTGATTCCAAAAGTCCTTTCGCGGCGCCCACGCGCCCACTCATTCCCCAAGCGGGCAGCCACTTCCCTGTGGCTGCCCACTTCTTTTGTGTGTTGATTCGACAGCAGCCATCCGACAATAGGCGCTTAGCTGGTCACTTGCACAATACATGCATAACACATCGTATAAACAAGAAACTATACAAATTCAGCAACAAAAAAACCGGTCACACAGCGTTTATAATTGCATTTTGCCAAACACGAATAGCAAAACATCTAAAATACACACAGAATCCCACTTTTCAAGACAAAAAGCGCTCAAACGTATAGCAAAACACGACACATTTCAACATTTTGAATTCGACTTCCCTAAAAAAATGCTAACTTAGAATTAGCATTTCGGACGCTAATAAGTTAAAACAGCAAGGCCGAGCTTCATTTTTCAGCGTGTAGCTTTGCCAAAAGTGTGTATAATCCTATATTTGCAAATACATACAATCGCAAGTCACAAAATAGGTTGTTCACTTGCTCGGGAGCGCAGCGACTGCTCTCCCCCGGTAACATAGATCAGCAATCCAAATCAACAATAAGATGAACAAGAAGTCAGTCACACTCGGCGTAGCGCTCTTGATGAGCGGCGTAGCGATGGCACAGACGGCCGTGTTGGGTCACGTATCCGACAGCGAAGGCAATCCCATCGTCAACGCAGCAGTACGCATCGGCACCCGCACCGTGGCCCTCACCGACGGTAAAGGTAATTTCTCGTTAGCCAAAGTGCCCGCCGGCACGAAGTCTCTCACGATCGCCTATGTGGGTATGAAACCCCGCACCATGGAGATTAGTAAGAACGGCACGGTGAACGTAGTGCTCGAATGGGACGACTCCAACCTGAACGAAGCGATCGTGGTAGCCTACGGCACGGCGAAGAAAGCCTCGTTCACGGGTTCGGCCGCCACGATGAGCGCGCAGAAGCTCGAAAATCGTCAAGTTGCTGACGTTTCGCGCGCCCTCAACGGCACCGTGGCCGGCGTGCAGACCACCAGTAACAACGGTCAGCCCGGTACCTCCGCCACCATCCGCGTCCGCGGTTTCGGTTCGATCAATGCCGAGATGAACCCCCTCATCGTCCTCGACGGCGTTCCCTACGACGGCGATCTCTCGTCGATCAACCCCAACGACATCGAAAAACATCTCGGTACTCAAAGATGCCGCTTCTGCCGCCCTCTACGGTGCGCGCGGTGCCAACGGTGTGATGCTCATCACCACCAAGAAGGGTAAATCGGGCGACGCCAAAATCCAATTCGAAGGCCGCTGGGGTGTAAACTCGCGCGAGATCCGGAACTACGACGTCATCCGCGACCCGAAAGCCTACATGACGCACCTCTACCAAGGCTTCTACAACGAAAACATCTATAACAACGGCCACACCCCCGCTCAGGCAACGGCCGACGCCAACAAGCGCATCGTCAAGAATCTCGGCTACCCCGTCTTCACCACCCCCAAGGGCGAACAGCTCTTCGACGCCAACGGCGCCTTCAACCCCAACGCCACCCTCGGCTACATGGTGCGCGACAAGCAGGGCAACACCCTCTATTATCTCCGTCCCGACAACTGGGAAGACGAGACCTTCCGTCAGAACACGCGCCAAGAGTACAACCTCAGCGTATCGGGCGGCAACGAGCGCTTCAACTACTACTGGGGCAGCGGTTACCTCAACGACGAAGGTATCATCGACAACTCGGGCTACAAGCGCTACAGCACCCGCCTGAATGTCGACTACCTGGCCAAGTCGTGGCTCAAGGTCGGCGCCAACCTCGGCTACGCTTACAGCAACAGCGCCTACCCCGAGTCGCAGACCAACAAAGACGGCACCAGCTCCGCCAACGCCTTCTACGTGGCCAACAGCATGGCTCCTGTCTACCCCATGTATGTGCGCACCCCCGACGGCAACATCATGCTCCACCCCACCACAGGTCAGCAGATCTTCGACTTTGGTAACCGTCAATACGTGCCCTACAAGCGCAACTTCATGGCGATCTCCAACCCTGTGGGCGACTTGAAGAACAATGTGCACGAATACCTCATCGACCTCTTCACCGGTCGCTGGTATGCCAACGTGATGCCCCTCAAGGGCTTGACGCTCACGGCTTCTTTGGGTCTCACGATCGACAACACGCGCGAACACTCCGCCAGATCGTCCCTCATCGGACAATCCGCCAATTACGGTGGTGAGGCTTCGCAAGAGCTCAATCACACCCGCAGCCTCAACCAGCAATATCTCGCCACCTACAAGACCTCCTGGGGTCTGCACAGTGCCGACTTCCTCCTCGGTTTCGAACGCTACGATCGCCATAAAGAAGAATTCAGCGCTACGGGTCAATATCTTTACCGAGACGGTGTGTGGGCGGTCAACAACTCCATCAACCAGCGCAAAGGTTCCGGTCGCTACAACGAATACTCGACCGCCGGTTTCTTCGGTCGTGTCAACTACGACTGGTCAGAAAAGTATTTCGCCAGTTTCAGCTTCCGCCGCGACGGTTCTTCGCGCTTCCATCCCGACCACCGTTGGGGCAACTTCTGGAGCCTTTCGGGGGCATGGGACGTGGCCAAGGAATCGTTCATGAAGCCCTACCGCTGGGTCGACCTCCTCAAGGTGAAGGCCTCGTTCGGTCAGCAGGGTAACGACGACATCGGCAACGACTACGCCTACCTCAACCAATATAAGTTGACGGGCGCCAACAGCAGCCTCAGTGACGCCGACCTCACCTACAAGGGCAACAAGGACCTGACTTGGGAAAAGAGCAACTCGTTCAACGTGGGTGTGGACTTCAGCCTGTGGAACGGCAAACTCTCCGGTTCGGTTGAATTCTTCAATCGCCAAACCACCGACATGCTCTACAACAAGCCCGTCGCGCTCTCCAACGGCTACGCCACGATGCCCATGAACATCGGTTCGATGCGCAACAGCGGTGTGGAAATCGACCTCAGCTCGGTGGTGCTCCACAACAGCCACTTCAAGTGGACGGTTGCCGCCAACGCCACCTTCTTGAACAACAAGATCCTCAAGCTCCACCCCGACTTCGCCAAGGAGGGTATCAAGAACGGTTCGCGCCTCTACCAAGAAGGGCAAAACATGTTCCAGCTCAACCTCGTGCAATATGGCGGTGTTGATCCCGTCACGGGTAAGGCCATGTACTGGACGGTGAAGAACAACGAACGCGTCCTCACCGACAGCTACGACGATGCTTACAACAAAGGCCGCCTCGCCATGGGCAACCTCCTGCCCACCGTCACCGGCGGTTTGAGCACCACCCTCGAAGCCTATGGATTCGACCTCTCTGTGTCGGCTTCCTACCAGCTCGGCGGTAAAGTGCTCGACAACGGCTATGCCGCTTTGATGCACGTTGAGACCCAAGATGCCGGTCAGGCTTGGCACAAAGACATCGCCCGCGCTTGGACGCCTCAAAACACCAATACCGACGTGCCGCGTCTCGACGCCGGCGACAGCAATGTCAACGCCACTTCGACCCGCTTCCTCGTGTCGTCCGACTACTTCTCGCTCAACAACGTCACCCTCGGCTACACCCTGCCGCGCCACCTCGTGCGTCACGCCAAACTCAGCGCCGCTCGCCTCTATGCCGCCGCCGACAACGTCGCACTCTTCTCTGCACGTCAAGGCGTCGACCCCCGTCAGAGCCAAATTTACGTCTACGGTAACTCTTACACCGCTGTGCGCACGGTATCCTTCGGTGTGAAACTCACCTTCTAATCCTCCAAACCGATTCACAATGAAATCACTATATCAATGGAGCCGGTTGTCACTCGGCCTGCTCACTCTCCTCGCCCTCCCCGGCTGCACCGATCTCGACACCGCACCGCAGGGCAACACCGTCACCGAAGACCAGAAAACGGAACTCTATCGCCGTGTGCCCGAGCGTGCCTCGGCCGCTGTCAACGGTATTATGAGTCTCTTCTCTCGCCTGGAAGCCACCACCAAAGGTCACTGTGACTTCGGCTATCCCTCTGTGATGCTCGGCTTTGACTGCCGCGGCACCGACGCCGTCTGCTTCACCTCGGGCTTCAACTGGTTCAGCAGCGAGACCCTCCTCAACGACAACACCGTCATCGACCGCTTCCCCCGCATGGTGTGGAGCAACTGCTACGACCAGATCCGTGCCTGCAACGCCCTGCTCGCCTCGGTCAAGAGCGACGACACCAACCCCATTACGCGCTACAACCGCGCACAGGCTCAGGCCGTTCGCGCCTTCGACTACTTCACCCTCGCCCAGAGCTTCCAGTTCACCTACAAGGGACACGAGCAAGCCAACTGCGTGCCCGTGATCACCGAAGACAACCAAGCCGAATCTGAGAAGAAGGGGCTTCGTCTCTCCCCGGTCGAAGAAGTTTACAAGCGCATCAACGACGACCTCGACTCCGCTGCGGTCAACCTCGAAGCCTCCGGCACCGAGCGCAGCGACCGCCGCTACGTCAGCCCCGCCGTCGTCTACGGTCTCCAAGCGCGTGTCGCCCTCGTGCAACAGCGCTGGACCGATGCCGTCGCAGCCGCCGACAAAGCCATTGCCGGCGCAGCCGCCGAAGGCATCGCCCCGGCCTCTCGCGCAGCAGTGAGCAAGCCCACCTTCACCTCCATGAGCGAAAGCAACTGGATGTGGGGTATCAAGATCGAAGAAACCGATCCTGTCGTCTCCTCCGGCATCGTCAACTGGCCCGCGCACATGTGCACCTTCGCCTACGGTTACGTAGCAGTCGGCGCCACCAAGAGCATCAACAGCAAGCTCTACGCCACCATCCCCGCCACCGACGTGCGCAAAGGCTGGTTCCTCGACGAGAAGGGTCAATCGCCCAACCTCTCTGCCGCACAGCAGAAATACGTTCTTGAGAACGGAGTGGTGCCCTTCACCAACGTGAAGTTCGACTCATATAAGAGTGAACTTGGTCAGTCGACCAACGCCCAAGACATCCTGCTCATGCGCGTTGAGGAAATGTACCTCATCAAGGCCGAAGCTCTCGCCATGAGCGGCCAACCCGCCGCAGGTGCTCAGGTGCTCACCGACTTCGTCAAGACCTACCGCGATCCCGCCTTCACCCTCACCGCCGGCACGGCCGAAGCCGTGCAAGACGCCGTGTGGATGCAGCGCCGCGTAGAACTCTGGGGCGAAGGTCTCTCCTACTTCGATCTCCTCCGCCTCGGCAAGGGCATCGACCGCCGCGACGTAGGCTTCGAACAGAGCGCCAACTACAACGTTCCGGCCAACTCGCCCGTGATGATCATCCCCATCCCGCAGAAGGAACGCGAAGCCAACAAGGCCGTGAAAACCGAAGACTACAACCCCTTGGCCGAGAAGCCCCAAACCGTGCCTCTCACCCAGAAATAAGTTATTCGCGAAAAACTTCCCATTTCTATAAGTGTTTGTTTCGATCCGGGAGCACACGGCCGGTCCGTGTCTCCCGGATCTTTTTTGCCTCGCTCGCAGTGCCCATGTCTCGGTCGGCGGTCACGCCCAACTCCTCTTGGTACTCACACACACGAAATAATTTCTATCCCTTAGGCAGGTTATCGCCCTCGCTTCACCGGACGACAACTTTTGTACCAAACGAAAAAGCGGTATCTTTGACTTTTGCGTCAAAGATACCGCTATGCGTAAAAAGAGAAAATGACGAAATTACCTCCAGTCTTTTCTCCACTTTCTTTTAATGTAGTCTCGCCTTTTCAAATAGTTTCCCCCTATTCCAGGGTACTTCCGAAAGGCTTCGCTTTCAATCTGCTTTCTTCGTTTCCTAAGGGAACTCTTTATCGCTTTTTCATGTCGTTCTTTCTCTGCGATCTCAGGATGTTCTTTTCTGAAATCCTCAAGTGCCTTCCCATACACGTATAAAATACGTGCAATGAGCAGGAGACCGATTCCACATACCAAATAGATAACATAATCGCTGATCATAATAACTTTATTCTGAAAGGTTCGCCATATTTTCTGTTCCGCTAAAATACACGTTTGTATACGAAGTTCCAAATCAGTATTCCCAAATCGTATCTTCAGTTCTGTTGCTTTAACAAGCACTCCCCCTCGCGCCCAACGGCACGAGGGGGAGTGCTGCGTTTCACTTCTTGCCGTGCAAGCCGCTCCGGGAGAATGCGCTTGCGAAGAACAGAAAGAGAGGGGGACTTTCGATGAAGTAAAATGAATCAACCTATTTAGCAGAAATCAGAACGCCAAATTTGCAGCATCTAAACTTTTAGCGAACAACAAGACTTGACATGCCTGCTGTCCGGAGTAATATACGATCTTGCTCTGTGCACTTTGAGGAAGTGAGCACACACAAGTTCGCACAATTTTTCCGCAAGTATTTGACAGAAATCTTGGAAATTGTGACTATATTGACTACATTTGCAACTCAAATAAGTAATAATATGTCATCACATGATATTAAGAGTGACCGTTGAGAATTTATTCTCGTTCAAAGAAGAAGCTCAAATCAGTTTCGTTGCAGGTAAAAGCGACAAGCATCCGGAACAGGTTTGTCGCGCAAAAAGCGTGATGATATTTCTGTACTCAAAGCAGGTATCATATATGGTGCCAATGCCTCCGGTAAGAGCAACATCATCAAGGCAGTTTCCCTTCTTCAGAAGATCGCTTTGGGAGGTGTTCCGAAGAATGAATTAGAACCTTTTAAGCTCGCGGAATTAGGAAATAAGCCTTCTAAGGTTGAAATGGAAATCAAGGTTGGCGGGAAATACTACGCCTATGGCGTTGAATTCTCTGTGAAAGGTCTGGTTGAAGAATGGTTGTTCGAGATCAACAGTCGTTCAGACACGGAGATCTATACACGTAAGGTGGTGGCCGATGGCAACTGTTTCACCTTTGGCACCAACACGGCCAACGAAGAGGAAAAGCAGCTTGTGGGCTTCATCAGCAAGAGTACTCCTAAGAGTGACAGCTTTCTTTCTGAATACATCAAGCGAAACGGTAAAGGCATCGGTGCAATCAGTGAGGTCTATCGCTGGATGAAAGAGAATCTGAAAATCATCTTCCCAAAAACAAAGTTCGAAGGGCTGTCAATCCGTGTGGAAAAAGATAAGCAATTTGCTGATGCCACAAATCACTTCTTGATTATTTCAATACCGGTATTGTTGACATACGACGCGTTAAGGTGCCAAAGGAAAATATAGAATTACCCAAGGAACTGGTAACGGACCTACTCTCGGAAGCAGAACCCGATAAAGGCATTGTTGTAGCTTCTCCATCCGGTTCTGCTATCTACTTCTTCGAGTCTGATGAAAATGGCGCAACGACCATCTATAAGCAGAACACAATCCACAAAGGTGAAGGTGACACAGAGGTTGCATTTGAGATGAATGAGGAGTCAGATGGTTCTATAAGAATCATGGATTTCATCCCTATGCTCATTGATTTGCGTCTGAATGATACCGTCTATCTGATAGACGAAATTGATAGAAGTATGCATCCTATGCTTTCTCAGAAGATACTTGAGTATTACTTCATACACCTCAAAGCAGACAAAGACACTCAACTGATCTTCTCCACCCACGAATCCAATCTACTTAACTTAGAGCTCATTCGTGCCGACGAGGTGTGGTTTGTTGAGAAAGCTACAGATGGAGCTTCTCATTTCACCTCTCTTGCAGAGTACAAGCCGAGAGAAAACATTCGCAAAGGGTATCTTCAAGGTAGGTATGGCGCAATACCTTTTTTTGCGCCTATCAACACTCTAAAATGGTGAGCTATGAGAAAGCGTAAGAGCTTTGAGCGCCCGGAAGGTGTCAGATCCGGTCGCCTTGTAGTCATTGCGGCAGAAGGTAAGGAAACCGAGAATATCTACTTTGAACAGATGAAGGCCTCCTTGCATGCCTCCGGTGTACAGATCGAGGTCTTGCGAAGAGATTCGAATGAGTCCAGTCCGGAGCATGTCTATCGTCAGATTCAAGACTTTGCTGCAAAATATGATATGGATGAAGACGATCAGTTATGGGCGGTTGTCGACAAAGACCGGTGGACGGAGCAAATGCTTTCCGGTGTAGCTCAGAAGTGTTCACAGAACAAACGTTTCTTTTTTTGCGTCAGTAACCCTTGTTTTGAGCTATGGCTCATTCTGCATCTTGAGGATGTAGCACAGTATGCTGAAGAAGACATGAAGCGTTTATCTGAAAATAAGAGAGTCAAACCTAAAGGTGACACTTGGACAAAGAAAAGACTTCGTGAGCTCATGGGCAGCTATAGCGAATCGAAATACGACGCGACAAAACTTCTCCCCGAAATTGAAAAGGCAATCGAAAGAGCAAGCAAGTTGGACAGCAATCCCAATAATAGATGGCCTCAGTCTGTGGGTACCAGAGTCTATCGGCTTGTCAACAGCATCTTAGGAAAACAATAGCCTCACAAGCAAAGAGGGTTCAGTCGGACATTTGGAGTGATGCGGCAACTGTGCGGTTCAACCGCGGTATTAGTCGCGTCAAACGCTTGATGACAGACAATGGAGGAGAAGCTCCACACTTCGATGTTACCAAGATAACGGCTTTCGAAGTAACCGCTCATTCAGCCATAAAGACAGCTGATAAACAAGACATTAAAAATATCAGCAAGGAAACTCTTACCAAGTTAATTCCGAATTACTTCTCGGTTCGAGAAGAAAAAACTTAGTTTTACTCCTTGCTTGTTTAGTAGAACCGCAGAGCGCCTCCACCCTATCTCAACGCTTAGGACTTACAGACAGAACACTGCGCAATCGATATTTGAGCAAGCTGCTGCAAGCCGCTGTCATCGAACGAACCATACCGGAAAAACCCACTAGTAGAAATCAACGATACAAACTCAAATAAGAGATCGCCCCGTGGTTTTACAAAACCATCGTCCTCTGCGCCGTGAGATTTTCACAGACGAGGTAGTTCTTCCCACCCTCTCATCACACGCCCACCGCCCCACAAAAAAATTCCCCCTCGTGCCTTTGGGCGCGAGGGGGAATCGGTATATACGACAGCGCACGCGCTCAGAATTCGAGTTGCTCCGCCGTTTTGCGCAGCCGTTCGGCCAAGTCCAAGAACGCGCCGCGCAGTTGTTCGGCTTCCGATCGGGTGAAGCCGTCCGGTCGGCCGTTGCCGTCATGCCCATTGAGTTTGTGATAGAACCAAGACGCACTGCGATCGAAATAGGCTTCGGCTATTTCGCCCCAGCAAATAAAATCTTCCACGTCGTCAAAACGGCGACGCATATCCGTGATGCGGTCTGATTGAGAAACAACTGTCATCCTATCTATTCTGTTTTAAGTTAGTGAACCACCGATTTCCATCGGCCACAAAGCGATGCATCGGTGGCCGTCTGCTCCATTCGGCATCGGGAGCGGCCACAAGTTCCCGGGATATTTTCGTCCTCCCTCACACGAAGAAGAGCGCCACCCCCGCCACACTGATGAGCGCGCCCACCACTTCGCGGCGCGTCACGCGCTGTCCGAAAAGCACATGCGCCGGCCAGAGGATGAGCACGGGCGAGAGCGACATGATCGTCATCGCCACCCCCGTCGAGGTGTATTGCGTGGCCATGAGCGAGAGCGACACCCCCACGAAGGGGCCGAACACCACCGTGGCCCCCATGAGCAGCCAGCCGCGGCCATCAGTGCAGGCACGGCGCAACGCCCCGCCCTTGCCCGCCAAGAAGAGAAGGAGCAGAAAACCCGGCAAGCCCGCCACGGCGCGCATCTGCGTGGCCGCAAACGGCAGGAGAAAGGCCGTCGACGTCCCCACCTTCGCCGCCGTCCATACCTCCGCATAGTGTTTCAAGCCCACGGCCGAGAGCGTCAGCCCCAAGCCCTGCCCCACCCCGGCGCCGATGCCCAGCAGCACCCCGCGCGCCGGCAGATTGAGGCTCACTTTGCGCCGGCGGCGCCCTTCACCCTCCTCGTCGGGCGCACCGCGGCCGAGAATCGACACCGCGATGCCCGTCATCGTCACCGCCATGCCAAGCAAGGCCTGCGCCGGAGCTGCTCGCCCAGCAAGAGCCACCCCGCCACGGCCGAAACCGCCGGCGCGATGGTCATGAAGAGTTGACCGAAGCGCGAACCGATGAGCAAATAGGCGTTGAACAAGCAATAGTCGCCGAACACATAGCCCACCAGCCCCGAAGCCAAGAGCCAGCCCCAGGTGGTGGCATCGGCCCGCGGCGGAAGGGGCGAACCGGTGCAGACCCACAGCAGGGGCGCCAATGAAGAGGAGCGAGAGCACCATGCGCAGCACGTTCACCACGTGCGCACCGAGACGGCGGCTCACCGTTTCGCTCAGCAGGGCGCACACCGTCCACGAGACGGCCACCGCCAGCGCGATCGATTCGCCGAGGTAAGCTCCGCCCGCAGCGGAAGACAAGGAGAAAAAAAGGGGGCAAAGAGGAGGTTCATAGTACGTGAAGCGGCCATTCGGCCGATAAGATAGTGTTTTGGAGCCACAAATTTACGAAAAACCTCGCCAATCAAAAAGCGCGCTTCGCCATTTTTTTCGCGTTTTTTTCTTCTACCTTCGTTCAAACTCGTCCACTTCTCTCGAAAAACCTGCGAACTTTCGTCCGAAACCCGTCTGCTTTCTCTTCTTTTCTCCCTCGTTTTTTTCACCTCCGCCGCTCAACGCCGACCGACGAGAGGTCGCCTCCACTTCGACACTCTTTTTTTCGCCTTCGGCCTCGCCTACGCGCGCATCACGCGCACTCAGCCATTTTTTTCGTTTTTTTGCCTTCACACCTTCACCCACCCCGACAATACACTCATGCACAATGAATTAGGGGTGAAGGTTTCACCCCCGTTTTTCCTTCACCCTGCGCTTCACCCGCCGCACCGCTCGCCCCCTCGCAACGACCGCGGGCAAAAGTGGCCGAAAGCGGTGAAGACCGGGGAGCAAGGTGAAGCCTTCACACGCAACACTCTCTGTTTCAAACGATTGAGCGCCAATCGGCGTAAAAAAATACGAGGGGCGCAATCTTCACCCGCAACCCGCTGATGTTCAACATCTTGCAGGCAAAAGGTGAAGAAGTGAAGGCAAAAAATCGGAAAACGCCGGATGCGCGCGTCACGCGTACGCGTTGGGCGGTCGTCGTGCGCCAACCGGTGCCCCCTCGTGGGCAGGGGCGAAAAAACGCCCCTCGGCGCACCGCCCTCCCGAGAAAAAATTGTAACTTCGCAGGGTGCGCCCCTCCGCTCTTCACGAGGAAGTGCACACCCTCGAAAACGTCCCAGTCTGAACCCTCATTCTTCCCCTTTTACCCATGACCACCACCGCTCCCCAACTCTTGCCCTATCTCGAACGCCTCCTCGACGGAGAAACCGTGGAATGGAAAACGCTGGGGGAGGTGGCGGAACTTTACACCGGACTATCTGGCAAGAACAAAGAGCATTTCCAAAAAGGAAATGCGTCTTATGTCACATATAAAAACATCTACGACCATTTATCCGTAGACGCTACTATTTTAGAAAGCGTGTTTATTGCCCCCCATGAGCGCCAACACGCAGTCCAATACGGTGATGTTCTCATTACCGGTTCCTCCGAAAACATTGAAGAAGTGGGGATGTCATCTGTTGTTACCTTCCACCCGAAGACAGAAATCTATTTGAATAGTTTTTTTCTTTTTGGTATCCGCTTTCATTCCTCTGTTCAACTATCCCCTGAATTTACAAAATATCTTTTTCGAAGCGACCTGCTTCGCAAACAGATAATGAAGACGGCAAGTGGAGTTACTCGTTTCAATGTTTCTAAAAAGAAATTCTCAACGATAATAATCCCCCTTCCCCCTCTGCGCGTACAAGCACGCATTGTGGAGATTCTCGACAAGTTCACACAGCTGGAGGCGGAGCTGGAGGCGGAGCTGGAGGCGGAGCTGGAGGCGGAGCTGGAGGCGCGAAACAAGCAATATGATTTCTATCGAAATCGGTTGCTTGATTTCGCGCACCGCGATGACTTCGACGGAAAAGTGGAATGGAAGACACTCGGGGAAATCTGTAAGAATTTAGACTCACAACGTAGACCAATCACAAGTAGTAAGAGAAAAAAAGGAATTTACCCTTACTATGGTGCTTCTGGAATTGTTGACTTTGTAGAAAGTTATATCTATGAAGGAGACTATCTCTTAGTTTCAGAAGATGGCGCAAACTTATTGGCACGCAATACTCCTATTGCTTTTAGTATTAGTGGGAAGAATTGGGTGAACAACCACGCACACGTTCTTAAGTTTGACACATACGAAGGAAGAAAATTCGTGGAATACTATCTAAATCAGATAGATCTTAAACCATACATTTCCGGAGCTGCCCAACCAAAGTTGAATCAGAATAATTTAAACAGCATTCCCATCCCCTTCCCCCCTCTCTCCGAGCAGCGCCGCATTGTGGAAATCCTCGACCGCTTCGACACGCTGACGAACTCCATCAGCGAGGGACTGCCGCGAGAAATTTCCCTGCGTCGCAAGCAATATGAATACTATCGCGACGCGCTGCTCCGCTTCCCCCCACCGGCACCCACCGCCTAAGGGACGGTCGCCACAGCTACGCACAGCGTGGGGAAAGCGTGCGAGTTTTTGTCGCACGTGATCTTTAATTCAAAAGAAAGCCGTAACTTTGCACCCATGAAACCGCTGCACTTTGCTCCGCTTCAAGGTTACACCGACGACGTCTATCGGCGATTGCACCACCGACTGGTGGGCGGCATCGCGGCCTACTACACGCCCTTCGTGCGGTGGGAGCACGGCGGTGTGCGCTCCAAAGACCTCCGCGACATCGCCCCCGAACACAACGAGGGGGTGCCGGTGGTGCCGCAGATCATCGTGGCCGATGCCAACGAACTGGCGCGCTTGGTCGACGTCGTTGCCGGCTTGGGCTATCGGCGCATCGACCTCAACATGGGGTGCCCCTTCCCCTTGCAGGCACGCCACGGACGCGGCAGCGGACTGATGGCGCAGTGCGAGCACGCGGCCGCTATCTTCGAGCGCATGGGCACCTATCCCGAAGTGGGCTTCTCGGTGAAACTCCGTTTGGGCTGGGACGATGCCACGCAGCTCGACCGCCTCGCGCCCCTCGTGGCCGCCGCCCCTTTGGTGAGCGTGACGCTCCACCCGCGTTTGGGCGTGGTGGGCTACAAAGGCACGGCCGACCGCGCAGCCTTTGCGCGCTTCGCCGCCGCGTGTCCGCATCCGCTCCTCTACAACGGCGACCTGCTCACCCCCACCGACGTGGAAACCTTCGTCGCCGCCCAGCCCACGGTGGCCGGGGTGATGATCGGGCGCGGCCTACTGGCGCGCCCCTCGCTGAGCGCCGAACTGCGCGACGGTCGCGAGTGGTCGCCGGCCGAACAAATCGCCCTGCTCCACCGCCTGCACGACGGCCTGCACGAGGCCTATGCGCGCATTGTGCCGGGCGACGAGGCGCTGCACCGCAAGCTCCGCCCCTTTTGGGACTATGCGGAGACGACCATCGGGCGCAAGGCCTTCAAGAAAGTGCAAAAGGCGGGCAACCTGCGCAACTATCTGCGCGCCGTAGCCGAAATACAATAATGCACCCGCGCGCTGCGCTGTGGTGTTTTCCCTTATTTTCAACACAGACCTAACTCCAATTTCTATCTCGGATATGAACCCGAACATTACCTCTACCATCAAATACATCGGTGCCGACGATCGCGACCTCGATCTCTTCGAAAGCCAATATGCCGTGCCGGAAGGCATGTGCTACAACAGCTATGTGATTTTTCGACGAGAAAGTCTGCATCATGGACACCGTCGACGCGCGTTGCGTCGAAGAGTGGAAAGAAAAATCTGCGCACGGCTTTGGGCGATCGAACCCCCGACTACCTCGTGGTGCAACACATGGAACCCGACCACACGGGCGGTATCGTCGACACGCTGGCGGCTTTCCCCCTCGCTGCAGGTGGTGGCGAGCGCCAAGGCGATCGAATTCATGGAGCAATTCAACGAGGGGCTCGACCTGACCGGCCGCACCATCGCGGTGAAGGACGGCAGCACACTCTCGCTGGGCAAGCGCACACTCCACTTCATCACGGCGCCGCTGGTGCACTGGCCGGAGGTGATCATGACCTACGACGACGGCGACCAGGTGATGTTCACGGCCGATGCGTTCGGGAAATTCGGCACCTACGATTCGCACCCCGACGACTGGGCGACGGAAGCACGCCGCTATTATGTGAACATCTGCGGCAAATATGGCCCGCAGGTGGGCAAGGCGCTCGACAAGGTGGGCAAGTTTGATGTGCGCATGATCTGCTCGCTGCACGGCACGGTGCTCACGGGTGCAAAAATGGCCGAGGCGCTGCGCTTGTACCGCATCTGGTCGCGCTACGAGGTGGAAACGCCGGGTGTGGTGGTGGCCTTTGCCAGTGTGCACGGCGGCACGAAGAAAGCGGCGCGCCGCATGGCGGAAATCCTCCGCGAGAAGGGCGCGCCCGAAGTGGTGCTCCACGACTTGGCGCGCGGCAGCATCGACCACGCTGTGGCCGACGCCTTCCGCTACGGCACACTCATCGTGGCGGCTTCGAGCTATGACGCCGACGTGTTCCCCCCGATGCACTTCTTCCTCCACAAACTCGGACTGAAGGGCTATCGCAATCGCCGCGTGGGCATTATCGAAATGCTTCATGGGCGGCAACAGCGGCTCGCACCATGAAGGCACAGATGGAAAAGTGGAAGGGCGTCGAACTGCTCGAACCCATCGTGACGGTGAAGAGCGCGCTCCACACCACCGACGTACCGGCGCTCGAAGCACTGGCCGACGCGGCTTTGGCCTAAACTACGCCTTCAGTCCATCCTCTCTAACGGCAGGGTGGCGCACCGGTGCGCCACCTGCCGACGAACAGAACGATACGAAACACGGCAGGCGCTCATTCTCGAGGGAGAATGAGCGCCTGCTGCCGGTTTACGCGGCGAAAGGCGAACGCGACATTTCACACTTTGCGCTTCAAGGCTTGGAGTTGGACTTTGACGGCCTCATCGGGGCGGAGCGATTCGCGGATTTTCTGCAAGGCCTTGTTGTGCGTCCACAGGGGCAGGCGGTGCTGCTCGAAAATGGGCAGGGTGTGCTCGGGGAAACGAATGTAGCACTCGGCCACCGCCCAGGCCACGGCCATGCGCACATAATAGCCCTCGTGGCGCACGGCGCAAAGGCGGTCGAGCACGGCGGTGATGTGGTCGGCCTCGATGAAATAGAGCATGAGCAACACGACGGCGAAGCGCACGGTGTATTCGTGCTCGCTGTCGAGCCGCTCGCCGGCGAAGTCCCAAATACGATCGTTATGCTCGGCCAACAAGCGGCGCGCATCGGCAAGTTGGAAGGCATCGCAGACCGACCAAGAGTTGATGCGCGGCACCCAGCGGGCAACGTGCGCGAGATAGTCGTCGACGGACGTGGGCTTGATGTAACCGAGCACCAAACCGTGGAGGGTGCGGGCTTCCATGTAGGGGCTTTGCTCCGCTTCGGGCGTATTTTCGACGGCCTGCAAGTAGGCGGCGTCTTGTCGGGCGATGCGGCGCGCCAAGTTGCGGAGGTCGGCCATGCGAATGCCCAACACGCCTTCCACGCCGGGGTGCAGACGGCGCGTAAACTCAAGATTGCCCCGTTCGGCCAATTGCAGCAAGTGACGATCGAGGGGAGGGATTCAAAGGTGTACATGGGGGATGCGATAATGATGGAGTGCAAAAGGGGGATTCGGGACAAATGTAGGTATTTTTCCGAAGATGGAGAAACCAAGTTCAGTTTCTTCTCAAGAAAAGATAATCACAATTGAACTTTTCCTCATCAGTTTTGCGGTATAAATAAAAGATATTACATTTGCATCAAAACAAATAGAATACAATATGGCAATATCCTCCCTCAAAGCATCAACCTCAATTCGAATAGATGCAAACATCCTCGCTCAGATTAGAGAAGAAGCCAAAGCCGAACATAGAAGTCTGAGTAACTATTTAGAAACTCTGCTCTACCGTTGGGGCTACCGTCCTTACAACAAAGAAACAAAACAAGCCTGTGACGAAGCACGCAAAGGAGAGCACGCCGGAACGATTAATACAAGCTCTGACGATGCTTTTTTATCATCCATTTTAGGTGATGAAAACGATTAGATATACCACAAAGTTCCGCAAAGACTTCAAGAAGTATGCACGGAATCCCGAAAAGGTACGCAAATTACGAATAGTAACTCAACTACTTCAAAGCGGTAAAGGTATACCTTCCAAATACTCCCCTCACAAACTCATAGGCAACTATGCTGGTCACATGGAGTTGCACATCGAGGGAGATTTTCTCTTGATTTGGTTAGAGTTTACTGAAGTGGGGGAACAAATTATCACCTTTGTTCGTCTCGGATCACACGCAGAATTATTTTAGCCATATCTCGAGTTATCAGTAAAGACCACTCACTACTCAGATGACCTTCTATAGCCGATTACTTTCAGTTCACGATCTGTAAATCTTTCGCGGAATTGTGTAAGACATTTCGAACGGCGTACAACTACCTTTGCCGTATCAAAATCAAAGTGATTCATCATGTACGAAATTCTCCGTCTTATCAATGAAATGTCGCCCTACCTGCTACTCGGTTTTCTCGTGGCGGGTTTATTGCATGCCTTTGTGCCGGGTTCGCTCTACAGCCGCTATCTGTCGGGGAGCTGATCTGCGCTCGGTGCTGCTCGCGGCGCTCTTCGGCATTCCGCTGCCGCTGTGCTCCTGCGGGGTGATTCCCACGGCGATGTCGCTGCGCAAAGAAGGGGCATCGAAAGGTGCCACGACTTCGTTTCTCATTGCGACCCCGCAAACGGGAGTCGACTCGATTTTGGCCACCTATTCGATTCTCGGTCTGCCGTTTGCCATCCTGCGCCCCATCGCTGCCTTGGTGACTTCGGTCTTCGGCGGTTTGCTGGTCAACACTTTCGACAAAGCCCCCTCCACGCCGGTGGACGACTCGGCCGCCGTGTGCGACAACGAAGGGACGTGCGCGCCGACAGCACCGACCTACACGGGATTTGTCGACCGACTGAAAACGGCTTTGCGCTACGGCTTTGTCGACATGGTGCAAGACATCGGCAAATGGCTCGTGATCGGTTTGGTCGTGGCGGGGCTGATCACGCTCTTCGTGCCCGACGACTTTTTCGTTCGCTTTGCCGATCGTCCGCTCTTGGCCTATGTCGTGGTGCTGCTCATCGCCATTCCAATGTATGTGTGCGCCACCGGTAGTATTCCCGTGGCAGCGGCCTTGATGCTGAAAGGGCTTTCGCCGGGTGCAGCCCTCGTCTTCCTCATGGCGGGACCGGCATCGAACATGGCCTCGATCTTGGTGATTCGCCGCGTCATGGGACAGCGCACACTCTGGCTCTACCTCGGCTCGCTCACGCTCGGTGCCATCGTTTTCGGACTGGGCATCGACCACCTATTGCCGCGCACGCTCTTCGCGCCCCTCTCCACCTCGATGGCCGCGTGCTGCCATCCGGAAATGCCTTGGTGGCAATGGGCTTCCACGGGAGTCATGGCGCTGTTGCTGCTCTATGCCTTGGTCGTTGCACCGCTCCTACACCGCGCTCCCCACAAGCACGCACCGGCGGAGAACACAACGAAAGTTCGCCGCTTCGCCGTGGACGGTATGACCTGCCACCACTGCAGTGCGCACGTAGAAAAGGCGTTGCGCAGGGTGGAAGGCGTGAACCACGCGGAGGTGAATCTGGAACGCGGCGAAGCACTGGTGGAAGGTGACGCCACGGACGAAACGCTGATCGACGCTGTAAAAGCGATCGGCTACACGCTGCGCAAAGCCGACAAATGAAAGAAAATGAACACGACAACTGCACCACAAACGGTGCTCCACATTAAGAATATGGTGTGCGACCGCTGCCGCATGGCGGTGGAACAGCTCTTGCAGCGCCACGAAGTGGCCTTCGACCGGGTGGAACTGGGGAAGGCAGTGCTGCCGCGCCCACTCACAGACGACCAACTCACCCACCTGCGCCACGATTTGGCGCAGGTGGGCTTTGAGTTGATCGACGACCACCGTTCGGTGCTCGTGGAAGCGATTCGCCAAGCGGTGATGGACTATGTGGCGGATCGCGCCCTGATGGAGAAATGGAAACTCTCGGCGTTTCTCTCCGACCGCTTGGCGAAAAGTTATTCGTCGCTCGGCGCCGTATTCTCGGCTGCACGGGGGATGACAATTGAGCGCTTCTTCATTTTGCAAAAAGTGGAACGCGCCAAAGAATTGCTGATCTACGACGAACTGACGATGTCGGAAATCGCTTTTCGCCTCAACTATTCGAGTCCGGCTCATCTGAGCGGACAATTCAAACAAATCACCGGCATGTCGCCTTCGGACTTCAAACGTCTCGGCGGTAAACGACACCCGCTCGACCGGATCTGAACCGAAGCGCCGTGGTGCTTCTTCAATACTTCTCCTCCAATGAATCCTCAAACGCTCTATCTCGAACGCTACGAAAAGAATCTTACGGATCGGCTTTTTGCGCCTTTGCACCGAAATGGGTGCGCTGAACGGGCAACTGCTCGAGACTCCCGACCTCGAAACGGTGTGGGAGGCGGTGGCACAACCTTATGTGGCCGACGCGCTCCCCGAAATTCCCAAATATCCGACAGTGGCCATCGGCTGGATGGGTTTTGTGGGCATGGCGCTCGCCCACCTGTGGGAAACGGGTTGGACGCCTTGCGCTCAACATCCCGAACGCATCTATCCGGCGCTGCGCAACGCCCGAGGTTTCGACGCGCTCGACGACCATATTCTCGACGATGTGCTCGGGCTGGGCGAAGACGCGGCGAAACGCCGCAGTTATGTTTCGCTCGTGCAGCGTTGCGCCGAAACGGCACTCGACGCGCTTCGCCACGAAGAGATCGAACCACAAAGTCCACTGGCCTTCCATGCGTATGTGCGCAGTTTGCACACGCTCTACCGCATCGGGGCGGCACTCGAATTGCGCCGCTTGGGCTACCACTTCGAAAAAGTGGACTAACACGGCGGCGGCCGAAAGAAGTCTTTTTCGATAAAAAACACTATCTTTGCAACGCATGGATCAGCTTGAATTGTGCGACCTGAGCATCGGGCACGCTCACCATTGTGTGGCCGAAGGGCTCAATGCAAAAGTGCCGGCGGGTGGGGTGACGATGCTCCTCGGGCGCAACGGCAGCGGAAAGACGACTTTGCTCCACAGCCTGGGCGGTCTGCTCCCTCCACTCCGCGGCGAGATTCGACTCGCCGGACAATCATTGTTCGAGTGCTCTCCACAAGAGCGTGCTCGCCAAGTGGCGCTTCTGCTCACAACGCGCCCCACCATGGGGAGTCTGACGGTGGAAGATGTGTTGACGACCGCGCGCCTTCCCCATCGCGGCATCGCCACCGCGCAACAAGACCGCGCGGCGATCGCCCAAGCGGCACAACGCTGCGGCATCGAGGCGCTGATGGCACGGCCGCTCCACACGTTGAGCGACGGTCAGACGCAATGGGTGATGCTGGCACGAGCGCTGGCGCAAGCAACGCCCTTGCTCTTGCTCGACGAACCCACCGCGCACCTCGATCCCCCCAACAAACGTGCACTCTTTGCCCTTCTCTTTGCCGTGGCGCAGGAAACAGGACGAACGATTGTGGTTTCCACCCACGATTTGCTCCCGATCACGCAACAAGCCTCGGCATGGTGGCTCTTGCACGAAGGACTTTTGCACAGCGGCGCTCCACAGGAAGCCAACCTCCGCCGACGCATTGGCGACGCACTGGAAACGACCGTCTGAAATGCACTTCGCGCCTTATTATATAGCGCTCCACTCCTTATTATATATAGAACGTCTTTGCCCTACTTCATAAAATGATAGTCTGCATCGCCGAGAAACCCTCAGTAGCCGAAGATATCGCCAAGATCATCGGTGCCACGCAACGCCATCGGGTGGGGCGCAATGCCGGTTACTATGAAGGCAACGGCTATCAAGTGACGTGGACGTTCGGACATCTCTGCGAACTCAAAGATCCGGATCAATACACGCCCTACTGGAAAGCGTGGTCGCTGTCGGCACTGCCGATGATACCGGAACGCTTCGGCATCCGCTTGAAAGAGGGGGTGGAAGAACAGTTCGGGGTGATCTGTGATTTGTTCGGAAAGCCGATCGCATCATCAACTGCGGCGATGCCGGCCAGGAAGGTGAACTCATTCAACGTTGGGTGATGCAAAAGGCTTCGGCACAATGTCCGGTGGATCGGTTGTGGATTTCGTCAATGACGGAAGAAGCCATCAAAGAAGGTTTCGCCCAACTGCGTCCACAAGAAGAATATCGCGGACTGTACGAAGCCGGACTATGCCGTGCCATCGGCGACTGGCTGCTGGGCATGAATGCCACTCGACTTTACACGCTGAAATTCGGCGATCGCAGTCGACGCGGCGCACAACCGCTGAGCATCGGACGCGTGCAAACCCCGACTTTGGCGCTCATCGTGCACCGGCAACAAGAGATTGAGCGCTTCGTGCCGGAACCCTATTGGGTGCTCTCCACCGTCTACCGCGACACGACTTTCACCGCGCGACTCGACAACAGCGAGGAAGACGAAGAAGCGAAAAACGGCGAACGATCCGAGAACAAGGGGCGACGAAACGCGGTTTCACCGATCGCGCCGAAGCGGAAGCCGCGCTCCGTGCAATTGAGAACACGCCTTTCACGGTGACGGCGGTGACGAAGAAAAAAAGGTAGCGAAGCTCCTCCGCGACTCTTTGACCTCACCGCCCTGCAAGTGGAGTGTAACCGCAAATTCGGCTACGGCGCAGATCTCACGCTCGAGGTCGTGCAACAACTTTATGAAGCCAAACTCACCACCTATCCGCGCGTAGACACCACTTACCTTCCCGACGACATGTACGGGAAGAGCAAAACCATTCTCAACGGGCTGTCAGGTCTCTACGGCGATCTCCTCGCTCCGTTGCGCGGCGAGAAGTTGCGCAAATCGAAAAAGGTGTTCGACTCGTCGAAAGTGACGGATCACCACGCCATTATTCCCACCGGCGTTGCGCCGCATGCCCTCACCGACGTGCAACGCCGCGTCTACGACCTGATTGCGCGGCGCTTCATCGCGGTCTTCTACCCCGACTGTCGTTTTGCCACCACCACTGTCGACGGCGAAGCGGCCGATGTACCGTTTCGCGCCACCGGAAAAGTGATTCTCGACGAAGGTTGGCGCGCAGTGTTCCGCCGCGATACGACAAAAGAGGAAAGTTCCTCCACACGTTCGGACGAAGAACGCACGCTCCCCAATTTCACCCAAGGCGAAAGCGGCCCGCACACACCGACTCTCACGGCGAAAGAGACCACGCCCCCGAAACCCTTCACGGAAGCCACGCTGCTGCGCGCCATGGAAACGGCGGGTCGCACGGTGGACAACGAAGAACTGCGCGACGCGCTCAAAGAAAACGGCATCGGGCGTCCCTCCACCCGAGCGGCCATCATTCAAACACTGTTTCGTCGCGGCTACATTCGTCGACGCAACAAGAGTCTCGAAGCCACCCCTACCGGTGTGGAACTCATCGGCGTGATCAAGGAAGAACTCCTCAAAAGCGCCGAACTCACCGGACAGTGGGAAAACAAATTGCGACGCATCGAACACCACGACTATTCGGCCTCGCAATTCATCGCAGAACTCAAACAAATGGTCTGCGAACTCGTCGACACGGTGCTGCGCGATACCGATGCGCGCCGCGTCACCGCCTCGGCCTCGGCCGAGCTACCCGCAAAACTCGCAGCGAAACAGGGAACAAACGCCTCTTCCTCGACTTCATCTCCATCGGCAGAGAAACCTAAACGCAAAGTGATTCGTGCCGGCAGCACCTGTCCGCAATGTGGCGAGGGCAAGGTGATCAAAGGCAACACGGCCTACGGCTGCTCTCGCTGGAAAGAAGGTTGCAACTGGCGCAAACCCTTCAAAAAATAACCCTTTCTCCCCCTCGCACGCTTATGCAACGCCTTTTCTCTCTCCTTATTATATGGATTTCCGCCTGCTTCGGACTGACGGCCTTTGCCGAAACCGCCGAAGACAGCGACAATGCTCCTATTGTCTACCCCCGCACCGTGGTTTACGAAAAGGGCACCGCGACTTGGTGTGGCTATTGCCCCGTCGGTAGTTATGTCTTCGACAAACTGAGCCAGCACCATCCCGAACAATTCATCGGTATCGCCGTGCACAGCAACGACGAAATGACGACGCATACCTACAACGATTTGCGATTCAGGGCCTATCCTCAAGTACACATCGACAGAAATTTGCGCAATGCGTCCTTTTATCTCGAGGGTTTTGAAGAGCAATTCCTCACCGCGGCCGCTCGTCCCGCCTCGGCTTTGGTAGAAGCGAGTTTCAAGCGCACCGACGAGCGCAAATTTGAGTTGACCGTGCGCACCACCTACGGCAAAGATGCGCACAACTTAGATTTGCGCCTCGCCTATGTCGTGCTCGAAGATAGCGTCGGTCCTTATTTGCAAGCCAATTACTATTCGCACAAAGACTTTCCTCAACGCACTATCGCCATCGATCCTTCGAGCGAATTCTACAAATGGACGCAACTTCCCGGTCGCACACGCACCTATTTCAACGATGTGGCGCGCGAAATCTACCCCGACGCCTACGGTCTGCCCGGTAGTGTTCCCGCCACACTCCAACGCGGCGTACCCCACACCTTCGTTTTCACCGATTGTTACCTGCCGAGCAGTGTCCAATCGTTCAAAAACGTCCACATCGCCGTCCTCCTCCTCGACAATCGCAGCGGGCGCATCGTCAATGCCGCCCATCTTACGAACCGCACCCTCACGGGGGTGAATGCACCCCGTCGTGCCGAGGTCGTGCCCACGCAAGCAGCGGGTGCCTCCCGTCGTTACAACCTCTCCGGTCGCGCCCTGCCTACCCCCATACGTGGACTAAACATCGAAAACGGGCAAAAAGTCTGGCGCTAAATGCCTGTTACGCTTGTCAGTTCGCCTGAAAAGGAGTACTTTTGCAGGCGTAAAACGGCGCCACTTCCCGCCTTTCGCATGGAATGGGCACCGCATCGGCTAAACTGAAACTCCAAATGGACGACTATCACGCGGAAACGAAACCTCATCGTCACGGATAGGAAGAGCATTCGACTTTCTTCCTATCCGGCTCCGTTCGCACCGAAGAAAGCTCGCTATGCTCACGTATTGGAACTACAAGCACGGGTTGCAAGCCCAAGAAAACTGGCAACCTAACTATTGGGTGCAAGCCACTTGCCCCACAGAAGAAGAGGAAAAATACCTCATCGACGAACTTCACATCCCCGATTACTTTCTCAACGACATCCGAGATAAAGATGAGCGTGCCCGCTACGACTACGATGAGGGCTGGATGCTCATCATTCTTCGCATACCATACCAAAAAGAGGCACACAGTCGTACGCCCCACACCACCATTCCGCTCGGTGTGCTCCTCAATCGTGAAGTTTGCGTGAGTGTTTGCCACTTCGAAACCGATATGATGATCGATTTCGTCTCCTATCAGAAAGACGCGGCTTGGGCTTCACCGACTCCGTCGACTTCGTCTTCCGCCTCTTCCTGTCGAGCGCTGTTTGGTATCTGAAACGCCTCAAACAAATCAGCACCATCATCGATAGTGCCAAGCGCGATTTGGATCGTCCGATCAACAACTCCGATCTCATCAACCTTTCGCGCCTCCAAGACTCGCTCACGTACTTCGCAACCGCCATTCGCGGCAACGAGACCCTCCTTTCCAAACTGAAGTTCAAACTCCCCGTCGACGAACTCGACGCCGATATGATCGAAGACGTCAATATCGAAATGAGTCAGGCCCGTGAAACCACCAACATCTACGCCAACATTCTCGAATCGACCATCGAAACCTACGCTTCGATCATCAGCAACAACATGAACCAAACGATGAAAACGATGACCTCGGTGAGCATCATTCTCATGTTCCCCACGCTCATCGCCAGCATCTTCGGTATGAACTTGCTCAACGGCATGGAGCATTGGGTTTGGGGCTTCCCCCTGACCATCATCGCCTCCATCATCGTCACCTTCCTCTTCGTGTGGTTCTTCCGGCGCATTGGTTGGATTTAATGCTCCAAAGCACCTTTTCACAAGATAATAACGACAAAAATGACTTGCCGCCGATTTTTCTTCGCAGAAAACTTGGCGGTTTAGTTATTTTTGTCGTTATTTCATACGAACGGTTGCAGCTGTTGGCTGCACCCTCACACCTTTCTTTACCTAACTCCTAACTCTGACACTCTCATGAGTGAACTCGACACCTCCCAGCTCGAAGTAGCTGCACAAGCCCTCGAAGGTAACGCCTCTGCTGCGCAAGCCCCCGTTTCGGAAAATACCACGGCGACCACCAACGTCCCCGTCGAAACCTCCGAAGCAGAAAACACACCTTCCGAATCTACCGACAAGATCCCCACACCCACCACCAAAGCCGAAGTTCTTGCCCAGCTTCGCCAGTATGTGGAGCAGCCCGCAACGTCCGATCGTGCCGTTCTCGACCGCCTGCGCAACGTCTTCTATCGTCTTCACAACGACGAAATCCTCAAAGCCCGCGAAGCCTTCGTAGCCGAAGGCGGCAATGCCGAAGATTTCGTGCCCGCTGCCGATCCCGACGAACAAGAATACAAGCGTCTCGTGGCTTCCGTCAAAGAAGTGCGCGCCAAAGTCGCGGCAGAAGCCGAAGCCACTCGCCAAGCCAACCTGCAACGCAAGCTCGATATCATCGAGGAAATCAAACAAATGGTGGCGCAACCCGAAGACATCGACAAGAAGTACGACCGCTTCAAGGCCTTGCAAACCGAATGGAAGGAAATTGGCAACATCCCCGCCGAGCAAGTCACCGAAACGTGGAAAAAAACTTCCACCACAACGTCGAGCAGTTCTACGATCTCCTGCGCATCAACCACGAAATGCGCGCCTACGATTTCAAAAAGAACCTCGAAATCAAAACGCGCCTTTGCGAATCGGCCGAAAAAGCTCGCCGAAGACGAAGATGTGGTCGCCGCTTTCCACGCACTGCAAAAAGCTTCATCAGGAATTTCGCGAAACCGGCCCCGTAGCCAAAGAGCAGCGCGAAGAAATTTGGAACCGCTTCAAAGCCGCTTCCACCACCGTCAACAAGCGCCATCAAGACTTCTTCCTCGGCCGTAAGCAAGAAGAGGAAGAAAACCTCGCCAAGAAGACCAATCTCTGCGAACAAGTCGAGGCGCTCAACTTCGAATCCCTCTCCACCATGGCCGAATGGGATGCCATGTCCCAGCTCGTTATCGGTATGCAAAACGAGTGGAAAAACCGTCGGCTTCACGCCTCGCAAGCAAAAATCAGGCCATCTTCGAGCGCTTCCGCACCGCCTGCGATCGCTTCTTCACGGCCAAAGCCCACTATTTCCGCAGTCTGCGCGAAACACTCGCCGACAACCTCGCACAAAAGACCGCTTTGTGTCAACGCGCCGAGGAACTGAAGGACAGCACCGACTGGAGCAACACCACCAACGCCTTCGTTGCCCTCCAAGCCGAGTGGAAAAAGATCGGCCCCGTCGCCCACAAAGTGAGCGATGCCGTGTGGAAGCGCTTCAACACCGCCTGCAACACCTTCTTCGACCGCAAGAAAGAAGCCAATTCCGGCATTCACGAAGAGGAACAAGCCAACCTCACCAAGAAACTCGACGTCATCGCCCGCCTCCAGCAGTTGGCCGACGAAGGCAGCGAGCAACTTCAACAAGCCGTCAAAGCCCTCCAAACCGAATGGGCCGCCATCGGCCACGTCCCCTTCCGCAAAAAGGAAAAAATCTACCGCACCTACCGCACCCTCTGCGACAAGATCTACGAAACGGTGCACCGCGAAGCCGGTCGCCGTCGTGTAGACAACATCGCTCGTCGTGCCGCACAAAATGGTGGAAGTGAATTGCAACGTCTCCAACGTGCCTACGAAACCAAGAAGGCCGAAATCCAAACTTACGAGACGAATCTCACCTTCCTCAACTCGAAATCCAAGGCCGGCAACTCCCTCGTTGCCGACATCGAGCGCCGCATTCAGACCCTCCGCAACGACCTCGAAATCATTGCCGAGAAGATCAAAGAGGTACAAGGATAATTTCTCTCCCCACCCGGGGAAAGCGTTGGGTGCAGTGAGCAGATCACCTCGAAGATAGGCAGCACCTATCCCCCAACTCACGCGTGATGCCGATGCACATCGGCCACGCGTCACCACGAATGCCCGCCCAAAGAACAAATTCTTTTTGGGCGGGCATTCTTTTACCTCATTTTCCTCTGCCCACGCCCACGCTCCGCCGAAAGGGCACGGGGGTGCCCTCGTCATCGACCACAAACGGCAAACAGCCCCCAATTTTCGGCAGTGTCGCCGCAACATTTGCGCCCTTCTCCCCCACTTCCGAAACATTTCGAGCACAACTCAATACTCATGAACAACTCATCTGCACAATCTCCCATGAAACCCACTCCCCTTCACGAACGCATTCAACAACTCGCCCGAAATCAATACCACGAAAAAGGGGTATTAAGCCTCAGCGAGCTCGCCATGGCACTCCGCCCCGACTTCCCTTCGGCCGATCTCAGCGAAACCACGCTGCAACAAGCTGTGTGCGAGGGCCTACGAGCACTACCGCGACAATGCTCTCCGCACACAAATTGTAGACGAAACATTCGGGCGCTCCGTTGTCGATCAAGCAGACTACCTCAACCGCCTGAGCCACTGCAAACAACACGAAGTCGACGACCACATCGACAACACCAACGCCCTCGTTGTCGCCCACGGCGAGCGACTTTGCAGCAGCATCAATGACAATCTCGAGGGCCGCGAGCCCGGCCAAAAAAGCAATTTCCTCGATCGCCTCACCGGTCACGCGGGAGTCAAGAACATTCAGAACACCCTCTCCGCGTTGCGCAGCAATTACGGCGACATGGTCAATCACTACTACGGCTACAAAGACTCGCTCAGCGGGCTGATCACCGAATTCTCGCTCATGCGCGACCGCATCGCCGACATCTACCGCCGGCGCAGCCTCGAGTTGATCGACCTCTTCGGCGATCGCATCAAAGCCGTCGATCCCGAGCTCTTCAACTTCGCCCGCATCGAATGGCTCGACGTGCGCGCCATGCAAGAAGCCGCCCATCTCCACTACGACCAGGTGGTGCAAAGCAGCCTGGTGGCCATGCGCAAAATCAACGATAGCCTCAACAAGCGAGCCAAGCAGAGTATTGACGGCTTCAACAACGGCATCGGCGCCGGGCTGATTTAGCTCGGGCTGAACTTTGTGGGGCATCATCTCGACTCCATCGCCATCACTCACGAACTCCGCGCCGAACTCGAGAATTTCAAGCTTCGCCTTCACAGCGACGCCACGACTGTCCAAACCGACGTCATGCGCCTGTTCACCATCTACAAGGCGCTCAACGACGTCGCCATCCCCCGCGCCAAAAAATTCCACGAGTTTTCCGATCGTGTCTTCGATCACAGCTTCCAAACCCTCGTCGATGCCTACTACAACCGCGGCAACTTGAAAGAACTCCGCCAAAAGCGCAATGAGAAGCTCGATGATCTGCACAAGGCCGAGCAATTCGTCAGCCAACACCGGGGCTCCATCGAGCACCATCGCACACAGGCCGAAGGACTCGACGAGAACCTCAAAGGCTTGCGCCGTTTCTACAAGCGAGCCAAGAGCGCGCGCCCGACGCGCTGGCCGGCCTTCTTCAACCTGCTCACGCTTGGCATCCACAATCACAACTACGAAGAGCGTTATCAGCAGTGGTATGAAGTGCACGGCGCCTTATACGAGGCTTATCGCGAGATGGAAGCGCAACACAAGGAACACCGCCGCGAGGTGAAAACCTACGGCAAAAACTCGCCGTCGTAGAAAAAGAGAAGCTCAAATTCCAAGCGGAAGTGAACGGCATGAGTCTGCAAATACGTCGTGCCGACAGCCAAGCACCGATCAATACGCCCGAAATAGCCCGGCGCTTGGGCGACGTCGTCCGCCTGCTCCGCCTCGCCCGCGAGATCACGCAAACCTCCCTCGACGAGCGACTGCTCAAAGCCACCGTACCCTATCAGTTCAACCAGGTATCGATGCCCGCTCAAAGCCAACGCGCGCTCGGCCAACTGCAAGCAGAGCTGCAAAACAAGGCTGCCGAATCGGCTCTCGAGACACAAGCCATCATCCAAGCCCGCCGCCAAGAACTCGCCGAAGCCAAAAATCCCCAACAAGCGCGCGCCATTGCCGAAGACATACGCGCCGAAAAACGCTACGCACAGTTGAACCAAGACCTACAGCGCACCGCCGGTTCGGTGTTGAACGTCCTGTCGAGCTACCTCGCGCTGCGCCAAGTGCAGGCCGAATCCGTGGCACAGCAGCGCCGAATCGACCAAGACGCCCAACTGCTCCGCGGAGAGTTCAGTCGCCTCATGCGGGCCACCGACGAACGCAGCGCCGTGTTGCGACAAGTCTTTGCGGAACTTAACACCGCCGGCAACGAAGAGGATATTAAAGACGCTTTTCTCCAACTTTCCGACGGCACCCTCTCGCTCGACGAACGGGAGCTCGACCGTTTTCTCCGCGGCAAAGGCGATCTCACCCTCTAAGTCCGCCCACAAACGCGCCCCACCGGCGCAAAGACACAAAAAATGCCTGCGCAACCTCACGTTACGCAGGCATTTTTTTTGAGCCTTAGGGCAAATTCTACTTCACCGAGCGGACAAACTTGGCCACCAGATTGCCATTCTGTCCCACTTCGACGGCAAACGTCACGCGGTCGCCGCGCTGCACGTCACCTTCGACCGTTTTGGTCAGAAAAAACACATTGTCGGGGAAACTCTCCTGCTTGATGAAGCCATAATCTCGCCCCACCGAAAGGACAACGCCCTCATACTCTTCCACTTCGTTTTGCGAATCGGCGTCGCGCATTCTGTCGTTGCTGAAGAGGATGTCGCCTTTCGGACTGTTGCACACCTGCACCATGTCCATGGGATAGGTGGCTTCGTTCTTCAACGCATCGGAAGCCGAGGTGTAGCGCACCCCGCCCCGATCGTCCTCATATTCAAACTCCCAGAAGAGCAACATCACCCGAATGCCGAACGCATTGAGTTTGCGCAGCAGCGGCAGATAGTCGCCGTCGCCCGCCAAGAGCACCACAAAGTCATAGTGCTTGTAGTACGACTGCTCGAGCGCCTCCAAGGCCAACCACACATCGATGCCCTTTTCCATTTCGAAAGAGCCGCGTTTCTTCAACGGCAGGTAGTGCGTGGTCACGCCCATGCGGCTGAGCATTTCGTCGAAAGCCCGTTCGCCTCTCAACGCCTCGGCATCGGAATTGTGAGCCGAGCGGCGACCTTGAAAGAAATGCGCATCCACAATTTTACACATGCTCAATTCCTGCTCCGACAAGCCCTCGATGCGGGCGATCTCCTGCTTCACAAACGTATGCAGTCCATTGAAATCCAAAATGCCATGGCGGTCGTGCACACGCTTATAATAATTGCGCACTTGGAATACATAACTACCGTCATAAAAACACACCGATTTTTTTCTAACACGATGATCCATAAAAAATAGAATTTAATTAGCCCCTACTTCGAATATAGCGGGCATCGGGAATCCCATACTCAATAAAAAGAAAATACACAGCTTAGCGCCACGAAGCCCCGTTGCCTTACATTGGGCAGCGGGGCTCCGCGCATCGCGGGCGGCACAGCCTGCGACGCTCGGCAACGACGCGCCTCAGAGGAGCGTCACGCGCCGTACGACCTTACCGACCTTGACGATGTAAATACCGCGCTCGGCACTGAGTGTGAACGTGCGATCGTCGCCTTCGACGCGATGCACAAATACTTTCACTCCGGTGATGTTATAGACTTCCACCGTCTGTCCGTCGGCGTTGGTCACGCGCAACTGATTGCCGCGCAGCGAGATCGAAACTTCGGACGGCGCCACCAATGCCGGCGACTCCGACGAGGGAGCAGCGGCAACCACATCGGCCGCGCGCAAAGCACCGACGCTCGAGAGGGCGACGACACAGAGCAGAGAAAACAGATAGCGTAGAAGTTGCTGCATAGACGAATGATTTAGACCGCAAATATAAGCATTCGACTGCATTATGCCAAATCTGCCGCGCGAAAAAATCTTTTCTTTCGCCGCCTCGCTCTCCTCCGCCGCAAAAGTGGTGGACTTTCGTTCGAAACCGGTGGACTTTCGGCAAAAAGCAGTCCACTTTTCGCCGAAAGTCGTCGAAAAACGCCTTTCGCACGGCTTCTTTCGCGCCACTCTTCGCCTCGGCGCTTGAAAAATCAGCGCATGCCGCCCGAAGGCTCGCAAAAAAATCGTATTTTTGCACGATAGTATGGTTAGTCGGCGGCGCATTTTGCCTGCCGCCCGGCGCCTTCACCTCATTACTCCCCTATGTCCGACAACAACTCCACTCCCCTTTCCGCCAAACCGGCGCTCCTCGGTCTCACCCTCGACGAACTCACCGCCGTAGCGGTCGAGCTCGGGCTGCCGCGCTTCGTGGGAAAAACAACTTTGTGGTTGGATTTACGACAAGCATGCCCGCTCTTTCGACGAGATGACCAATCTCTCGAAAGCCGCCCGCGCCCGTTTGGCCGAAACCTACGTCCTGGGCATTTCCACCCCGGTGGAAAGCGTCGAATCGCGCGACGGCACGATCAAATACCTCTTTCGCACCGCCAAGGGGCACTACATCGAGTCGGTGTTCATTCCCGACGGCGAGCGCGCCACCCTCTGCGTTTCGTCGCAAGTGGGGTGCAAAATGGCGTGCGAGTTCTGCATGACCGGCCGACAGGGCTTCATGGCGCAACTCACCGCGGCCGATATATTGAATCAGGTCTATTCGCTGCCCGAACGTGAGCGCCTCACCAACATCGTCTTCATGGGTCAGGGGCGAACCGATGGACAACATCGACAATGTGCTGCGCGCCACCGAAGCGCTCACCGCAACTTGGGGCTACGCCTGGAGTCCGAAGCGCATCACCGTGTCCACGGTGGGCGTGGCCAAGGGGCTGCGCCGCTTTCTCGACGAGAGCAAATGCAGCTTGGCCGTCTCGCTCCACCACCCCGATGCGACCGAACGCGGCGCGATGATGCCGGCCGAACGCGCCTTCGGCGTAGAAGCGCTCATCGAACTGCTGAGTCAATATGATTTCTGCCGCAAAACGACCGACGACTACGCCGAAGGCACGAAACAGCGCCGCCTGACGTTCGAATACATCGTGTTTCGCGGCATCAACGACACGCTCGAACACGGCCGCGCCCTCGTGCGCCTGCTCGCTCCCCTCGACTGTCGCATCAACATGATCCGTTTCCACACCATCCCCGACACGCGTTTCGACGGCACGGACGAAACGGCCATGCTGCGCCTGCAAGACTATCTCAATGCCCACGGCATCACCACGACCGTGCGCGCCTCTCGCGGACAAGACATCTATGCCGCCTGCGGTATGCTCACCACCAAACGCATGGAAGAGGAACGCGCCTAATGCCCTCGCGCACTGTGCCCCACCCCTTCCCTCTTTTTTTCCACCCCTCCGCAACAATCGCAATGAACAGAAAGATACGCATCGCCATCACCCACGGCGACACCAACGGCATCGGCTATGAACTCATCCTCAAAGCCTTCGCTCAACCCGAACTCTTGGAACTTTGCACCCCCATCGTCTACGGCAGCGAGAAGGTCGCCGCCTACTACCGCAAAGCCTTGGAACTCGACGTGCATTGGCACTGCATCGAGCAGCCCGAAGACGCGCATCCCGACCGCCTCAACCTGATTGACGTGATCGGCGACGAAGAAGTGAAAATAGAGCCCGGCCGTCCCTCGGCCGAAGCCGGTCGCATGGCCTTCCGCTCGCTCGAAGCCGCCGCGGCAGCGGCCAATGCCGGCAGCGTCGACGCCATTGTCACCTGCCCCATCAACAAGGCCGACATCCAGTCGGCCGACTTCCGCTATCCCGGCCACACGGAATTTCTCCAAGCCGTCTGCGGTGGTCAAGCCCTCATGGTCTTGCTCAACCCGCTCATGCGCGTGGCGCTCGTCACCACCCACCTTCCGCTGAGCGAAGTGGCCGAAAAAATCACGGCCGAGCACGTCGAAGCGCAACTCCAACGCCTCCACGCCACGCTGCGACGCGACTTTTGCATCACCGCCCCGCGCATTGCGGTGCTCGGCCTCAACCCCCACAACGGCGACGAGGGATTGCACGGCCGCGAAGAGGTGGAACTGCTCACCCCCCTCGTGCAGCGTCTCAACGGCGAGGGACTTCCCTGCTTCGGCCCCTACAGTGCCGATGGATTCTTCGGTGCCGGTTCGTTTCGCCACTTCGATGCGGTGCTGGCCATGTACCACGATCAGGGTCTCGCGCCCTTCAAGGCGCTGTCGATGGACGACGGGGTGAACTTCACCGCCGGTCTCGACATCGTGCGCACCTCGCCCGACCACGGCACGGCCTATGATATTGCCGGCAAGGGCGTGGCTTCGATCCAATCGTTCGTGCAATCCATCTACACAGCCATCGATGTCTATCGCAATCGTTTGCGTCACGACGAGATGCACGCCGATCCGCTCGTCATCGCCCCGCGCGAACGCCGTGAAGACCGCCGCAATCGCGCGCAACAATAAGTGCTTCTCGCACATTTTCCGTTCGTCTTTCTCCGTGAAATCCTCCTTTTCCGTCATCTCATGAAGCAGTCTTTGCTCCTTTTCTTCTTGCTTCTTTTCACCGCTCTGCCCCTTTTCGGCGCAACGCCTCGTGGGTCGCGTGGTCGATGCCAAGAGCGGCGAAGCCATTCCGTTCGTCAATGTGTTTTACGACGCGGCCAAAGGCGGCCGCCACGGTGTGCAGACCGATGCCGCGGGGCGTTTCTCCCTGCCGCTCCACAAAGGCATGCGCGTGGTGGTGAGCAGCGTGGGCTATGAGGTTTCTCCACCCGCGCCGTGGGGGGCGACTCGCTCATCGTGCGCCTCAAGCCCGCCGACTTCGCCGTCGGCACAGCCGTTGTGCAGGCCAAACGTTCGAAGTATTCGCGCAAGAACAATCCGGCGGTGATTTTTGATGGAAAAAAGTCATCGCGGCGAAGAAAGCCGGCGACCTACGCAACCGCGATTTCTACAGTTTTGAGAAATACAACAAGCTCACTTTCGCGCTGAGCGACATCACGCCCGAGTTTTTTTCGAGGAGGGCGGCATCAAACGCATGCCCTTTCTCAAAGAACACGTCGAGACCTCGAAAGAAACGGGCAAACTCATTCTCCCCGTTTCGGTCGACGAAACCGTTTCGCAAGAGATTTATAGTAAGGAGTTGGGCGCGGCCAAAACCATTGTCAAGGGGCGAACGCACCAACGGCATGAACGAAATCATCGACACAGGCGACATCCTCGCCTCGATGTTGCAAGACGTGTTCACGGAAGTCGACCTCTATCAAGACGACATCCGCTTCCTGCAAGCACAATTCCTCAGCCCCGTGGCCACCCACGGCGCCATCGCGTTCTATCGCTACTTCATCGAAGACACCACCGTGGTCGATGGGCAGCGCTGCATCCAAGTTTCGTTCGGCCCCAACAATCCGCGCGACTTCGGGTTCACGGGTTCGCTCTACATCTTGGCCGATTCCACCTTCCGCCTCGCCAAAGCCGACATCAGTATCCCCGTGAAATCGACGGTCAACTACGTGAAGCGCATCAACATCGCGCAGCAATTCACCACCCTCCCCACCGGCGAACAGGTACTGGCCAAGAACGACATGTTCGTCGTGCTCGAAGCGGCCAAATTTCTCAAGACGCTCGAGGTGAAACGCTACACCGAATACTCCAACTACTCGTTCGCTCCGCTCTCGCCGCGCCTCTTCCGCTTCACCGCCGAGAAGAAAACCGAGCCCGACGCGCGCATGCAAAACGAAGACTTCTGGAAAGAGCACCGCCCTCTCGCGCTCAGTCCGTCGGAAGACCGCCTTTCGCTCTTCGTCGAACGCATCTATAATATAGAAGGCTTCTCGCCCGTGATTTGGGTGGGCAAGTCGCTGATCGAAAACTACATTCCGACCTCGATCGACCCCAAAAATCCGTCGAAACTCGACATCGGCCCCGTCAACACGGCCGTCACCTCGAATCCCGTCGACGGACTCCGCCTGCGTGCCTCGCTGCAAACCACCGCCAACCTCAATCCACACATGTTTTGGCGCGGCTATTTGGCTTACGGCTTCCGCGACCGGCGCTGGAAAGGTTTGGGCGAATTGACCTATTCTTTCCGCCGCAAAGCCTATCTCCCCATGGAGTTTCCGGTGTCGAACCTCACGTTCACCTACTCCTACGACGTGTCCGTGCCGAGCGACCAATACTTGACGACCGACAAGGACAATGTGTTCATGGCACTCAAGTGGGCGCCGGTGAAACACATGAACTATGCGCGGAGTTTCAAGCTCGTCTACGATCAAGAATGGGATTACGGCCTGCAATGGCGCGCGCAAGTGCGGCACGACATGACCGAGCCCACTTATATGCTCTTCTACCAGCCCGTGGCCAACGGCGTGCACTACGACGCCCAAGGCAACTATAATCCGCGCCCCTTCGGGCCGGCGGACGGATCGGGATTCAATGCGCGCAATCGCAGCTATCTGCGCACCTCCGATTTCTCCGTTTTGCTGCAATACCAGCCCGGCGTGGCTTACATCAACACCAAGCAGCGCCGCATCTTGGTCAACAAGGAAGCGCCCATCTACCGCATTTCGCACATCGCCGGCCTGCGCGGCGTGTGGAGCGACTACACTTACAACCTCACCGAGGTGGGCGTGCGCAAACGCGTGTGGCTGCGTTCGTGGGGTCGCATGGACTTCGATTTTGCCGCCGGCGCGCAGTGGAATCGCGTCCCCTTCCCGCTCCTCATCATGCCCCGCGCCAACTTGGCTTATGTGTATGACGACGACATGTACTACCTTGTCGACAACATGGAGTTCCTCAACGACCGCTATGCGCAGTTGATGTTCAATTGGAGCATGAACGGGAAAATCTTCAACCGCATTCCGCTCTTCAACCGCCTGAAATGGCGCGAACACGTGGGCTTCAACATCCTTTGGGGACGACTCACCGACAAGAACAACCCCTATTTGGAAGAAACAAGACGCGCACCGACCTCTATTACTTCCCCGGCGAGTTCAACGCCGACGGTTCGTTCCGCCAACAAAGCAAGGTGATGGATCCGCAAGTGCCGTATGTAGAAGCCGCTTTCGGTATTCACAACATTTTCAAGCTCTTCCACATCGACTACGTGCGCCGCTTCACCTATCTCGACGACCCGCGCACCACCCGTTGGGGCATTCGTTTCATGGCGCGCGTCATCTTCTGATCGCCCCGCCGCCCTCGTCCACTTCATTTCCCCTTTCGCATGAAATTTGCCATCATTGCCGCCGGCGAAGGCTCACGCCTTGCCAAAGAAGGCATCTCCGCTCCGAAACCCCTCATCCCGCTCTGCGGCACGGCCATGATCGAGCGCCTTGTGCGCATCTTCGCCGCCAACGACGCGGAGGAAATCGTCATCATCGTCAACCGTCTGCGCCCCGAAACCGAATCGTTCGTGCGTCGCCTCGCCGACGAACATCCCGAGTGGAACCTTCGTATTGAAGTGGAGACCACGCCATCGTCCATGCACAGTTTCGCCCGCATCGCCCCCTTGCTCGACGGCGCGCCCTTCTGTTTGACGACCGTCGACACCATCTTCCGCGAAGAAGATTTCCGCGCCTACATCGCCGCCTTCCGTGCTGCCCTCGAAGCCGGGCTCGACGGGCTGATGGCCGTGACCGATTTCATCGACGACGAGAGTCCGCTCTACATCGGCACGGACGAAGCACTCAACATCGACGGCTTTTACGACACGCGCGAGCCGCGTTTCCGTTTCATCTCGGGCGGCATCTACGCCCTCGCTCCCCGTGCGCTCGACACCCTGCGCCGCTGCATGTCCAAAGGCCAAAGCCGCATGCGCAACTTCCAGCGCGGCCTCATCGCCGACGGCCTGAAGTTGAAAGCCCATCCCTTCACCAAAATCCTCGACGTCGACCACGCCGCCGACATTCCCAAAAGCCGAAGCCTTTCTCCGCGATTGCTAATTCGCCCCGCTATGATCTATCTCATCTCTCGCGACACGCAATACTCCCCCAACAGTGAGGCGCGCGACGAAGCCATTTTTCAAAGCCGTCGCCTTGGCGCTCTCCTTACAGGGCGAACCCATCGCGGCGATCGACGAAAACCGTTTACCCGCCGCCTTCACCGGCGCCGACTTGGTGCTCTCCATGGCGAGAAGTCGCACCGCGCAGACCACATTAGCCGCCGCCGAAGCCGCCGGCCTCACCATTTGGAACAGCCCCGCCGCCTTGCTCCGCCACAGCCGCGCCGACCTCGACCGGTGGTTCAACGAAGCCGGTTGCGGTGCGCCCTTTCTCCACAACGTAACCGACCCGGCGCTCATCGTGCGCACCCTCGGTCTCCCCCTCTGGCTCAAGCGCAGCGACAGCGCCGCCAAAACAGCCGACGATGTGCGTTTCATCGCCGACGAAGATCAACTCCGCGCCGCCCTGGCCGACTTTGCTGCCGCCGGCATCGACGATTTCATCGTGAGTGCGCATCTTGAAGGCGATTTGGTCAAATTCTACGGTGTGGAAGGCACGCCTTTCTTCTCGCACACCTATCCCACACGCGGAAACGGCTTCAGCAAATTCGGACTCGAGCAGCACAACGGCGCGCCGGCCGAGCATCCCTTCTCCCTGGCCGACTTGAAAACGGCCGCCGACGCCGCCGCGCGCCATTTCGGTAGACCCATCTACGGCGGCGACGCTATCATTCGCCCCGATGGGCGCTTTTTTTCCTCATCGATTTCAACGACTGGCCCTCCTTTGGCAGCTGCACCCAAGCCGCCGCCGAAGCCATCGCCACGCGCGCCCTCCACTTTCTCCACCACCGCGCCTAATGTAACTTTTCTATTCCCATGGCTGAAAACACGAACCTGCAATCCACCTTCAAAAGCACCGACACCGAAGAAAACATTGACATCTATTTCACCCGCCCCATCGGTTTGTTGTGGGCGCGCTTCTTCAATCTCTTCGGCATCCACCCCAACGTGATCACCATCCTGAGCATCTTCCTCGGTGCCGCCGCCGGTGTCTTCATGGCGCTCGGCGAAGGACGTCTCGACCTCACGCTCATCGGCATCGGCCTGCTCATGTGGGCCAATTTCTACGACTCGGCCGACGGACAGCTCGCCCGCATGACCGGTAAGAAGACGCTGTGGGGCCGCATCCTCGACGGTTTCGCCGGCGATGTGTGGTTCATCGCCATCTACGTGGCCATTGCCGTTCGTCTCATGCCGCAACCCATCGTGCCGGGCTGGAGCGAAAGTCCGAAATGGAGCTTTTGGATCTTCCCCCTCCTCTATTATATCGGATTTCACGCCCACGCCGTGCAGAGTCGCCTCGCCGACTACTACCGCAACGTGCATCTCTACTTCATCAAAGGCGCTTCAGGCAGCGAACTCGACAACGCCGACCGCCTGCGCGCCGACTACGCCAAAGTATCGTGGAAGAAAGACACCGCTTGGAAAGTGTTTCTCCACTTCTATTGCAACTACACCGCCGGTCAGGAGCACGACACGCCCGAATTTCAAGCTCTCAAGCGCACCCTCGACGCGCGCTACGGCCGTAACCTCCCGCCCGAACTTGTCGAAACCTTCCGCGCCGGCAGTCTGCCCCTCATGAAGTGGACGAATGTCCTCACCTTCAACTGGCGCGCCATCACCCTCTACACCGCCCTCCTCGTTGCCGTTTGGATTCCTTGGTTCGTCCTCGTCTATCCCCTCGTCGAACTCACCGTCTTCCACGGCATCTACCGCTATATGCGCCGCACGCACGAAGCCCTCTGCCGTCGCCTCAACCAACAACTCCTGTCCACCGCTCCCTCTGCCGCATGAAGCCCCTCTATCGCAACCTTTTTCTCCTCTTTGGACTCTGCGCCATCGCCTTCATGGTCTACTCCTTTCCCGAAGGTTGGGAAACCATCAAGCGCAACCCCGCCAACGTCCTGCTCTACCTCCCCGGCGTGGTCGGCATTTGGCTCTTCGTCTACCTCTGCAACGCTTGGGCGTTCCAAATCTTGGTCAACACCTCCGACCACGACAAGCACCTTTCCTTCGCCCACGCCATGAAGCTCACCATTTCGGGCTTCGCCTTTTCCTATACCACCCCCTTCGGTTCGGGCGGCGCCCCCTATCGCGTCATGGAACTCTCGCGCTACATCGGCACGCCGCGTGCCGTGTCGTCCGTCGCCCTCTATTCGATGATGCACGTCTTCAGCCACTTCTTTCTATGGAGCACGGCCCTCATCGCTTTCGTCATCGCGCATTTCGACGTGATGAACGCGTGGTTGTGGAGCCTCTTTGCGGGCTACGTCACCATCTTCGTGGCCGCCGGCGCCTTCTTCTCCTATAGTTACAAGCACGGCATCATCGCGCGCGTCTTTCGTCTGCTCTTCTTCGTGCCGTTCTTGCGCCGCCCCGCGCGCCGTTTCTACGAGCGCCACCTCGAAGCCTTCGACACCATCGACGCCAACATCCGTTTTCTCTACGAACATCCGCGCCAACTTTGGGGTTCATTGGCCGCCGAATACGTCGGCCGCCTGCTCAACTCGTTTGAATTCTACTTCATTCTCCTCGCCTTCGGCATCCCCGGCGCCAACTTCGTCGACGGCCTCATCATTCTCGGTTTCTCCTCGCTGATGGGCAACCTCCTGTTCTTCCTCCCGATGCAAATCGGTGCGCGCGAAGGCAGCTTGGCCGTCATCGTCCCCCTCCTTTTTCCCCGGCGTGGGACAAGCCATCGGCATCTACGTGTCGTTCTACACCCGCATCCGCGAAATTTTCTGGATCGTGGTCGGCGTGCTCCTGGTGAAAATCGGCAACAAACAACTCATGCGATGACTCCTACCACCTTACTTTTTCGACTACGGCGGCACGCTCGACAGCGGGGCGCGCCACTGGAACTTCGTTCTCCTCGACGGCTATCGTCAAGCCGCCGAGCGTATCCCCGCCCTCCGCGCCGTCGACGGCGAAGTGTGGCGCGCGGCCTACGTACACGGCGAGCGCACCCTCGCCCGTCAGCCCATCGTCACCCCCGACGATGACTTCCGCACCCTCCTGCACAAAAAGATCGCCGTCGAACTCGCCTTTCTCCGCGAAGGCGGCACGGTGGTGCTCTCCGATGCCGACTGCGCTGCCGCCACCGACGCGATAGCCGACTACTGCGACCGCGCCGCGCGCCGCCATGCCGATGAAGCCCGCCACCTCTTGCAAACCCTCCGCGACCGCGGCTACCGCTTTGTGCTGGTCACGAACTTCTATGGCAACATCCGCGCGGTGCTCCGCACCTACGGCTTAGCCGACTTCTTCCCCCACATCGTCGAGAGCGCCGTGGTGGGTGTTCGCAAACCCGATCCCGCCATTTGGCAACTGGGCATCGACGCGGCCGCCGTTCCCGCCGCATCGTGTGTGGCCATCGGCGATTCGTTCTCCAAAGACATCGTCCCCGCCCACTCCCTCGGCGCACAAACCATTTGGTTCAAAGGCGAAGAATGGGAACAAAAGGACTATGACGAAACGCTCCCCACCCACGTCATCACCGCCCTGCCCCAACTCCTCGAACACCTCCTTCGAGATTTTTTTCAACAAGCATGCCTCATAAAAGTCGGGTGCGCCGCCAAACTCATGTTGACGGCGCACCCGATTGTTTGTATAGCTCAAGCTTATTTTAGCTAGTTGTACATATATCTGTGGTCATTTTATCTGGTAATGTCGGTAATGTCCGAAAAAGTGTGTAAACCAGAGTTCGGTCTAAGCATTTCCTCTAAAAATAATCCCACCGACTAAGTAACTTAATCGGTGGGAAACTTGTTCATGTGGGAATAAATTGCAACTTTACTCTTGACAACCAAATAGTTACTATCCCACATAAACACTGATTACACCGCCAAGATAACGGAAATCTTTTATTCGGTCAACGAATTCTGTAAGCAAATTGAACCGCAGTTCAAGAAAAAGCGATTGGCAAAGACGGAAAAAAGAGGAGAAATCGTGATGATTTGAAGTTTAGCGGACAGCAATAATAAAGTATAATCTCTACCCGAATCAATTCTAGATTCGGATAGAGATGGGACGTGAAACGATTTTAGTTTACCGATTCTATTTGCGTTTTAATGGTTGTAAGTGCAGACTTCAATTCTTCTCGTTTCTTTTCTGCATCAGCCTTCTTCTCCTCTTTTTGATGAGCATCAGCTTGAATCATTTCAATCTGCTTTTCAAGTGGATTTAGTAGATCTTCGATAAAGCTGGCTTTGACAGACTCAAGGATTTCATCTTTTGTTGAGAATATAGTATCAAGGTATGGTTTGGGGTCAAATTCAGCACTAATACTGTTTATGTTCCTTTGAATCTCTTTTAGTTGTTCTTCATGGGAGAAAACATTGAACGCTATGCCTAATAAGCCGAACGTATATCCATTAGCAAAGTTATATGCTAAACCTCCAATAGTCTCTAACAAAGAGCTGTCTTTCGTTTGGTCATCATCTTCTGACATCTTAAAGAGATCTTTGTCTTTGATGTCAAAATAAATTTTCTTCTCTACACTTTTCACAAGATCCCTTGAATCTAATTCTGGAACATACCGCATCAATATATCTCCTGCGTCGCTCAAGAAATCATTAACGCAATTTTTCACTTTCGTTTTAGCATTATTGCCAAGATTTTCAACTACTCGCTTTAGTGTTCTAGTTGACAACTTCTGAAGTTCAGCATCAAGTTTTGGAGCAATGGAATCTACTCCCTTAAATATCTTTTTTGCTTCTGTTATGGCAATCATCCTCTTGCATGCAGCATCAACATTGTCCTCCAATTCATTCGCACCTCTTTGCACAATATCGTGGAATTCCCCATCTATATCATCGCCAAGTCCATTGATCTTTTTTATAAGTCGTCTGTTGGCCTTCTGCAACTTCTCCTTACGCTCTTCCAATTCATCATCAGGCTGACTTAAGTTATCTATGAGCAATTCACATTCGCGGAGTTCCTTTTCTATAGCAGCCTTCTTGATTTCAGCAGCTGCCATAATAGCATTCAACGGTTTGGCAAAGAGAATTTGTTCCTTTTCTGTTTCGATAACCTTTCTAACGGCATTAACCAAGTCCACCAGATGACTCTTGTCTGCCATCTGATGTTGATTACTTATTTCGAAATTATCACAATTCCTCTTCCATGCGTATGAATAAGCCTCATTACCAGTGATTTTCGACATTGACAATTCCGACAATAATGCCATTTCTGCAGAAAGAGGTATAGGAGATGTTTCCTTCAGTATTTCTACCAAGGTATTGTCATTACATTCTCTGCAGGCTTTTCTGATTTCCTCAACGACATAATTGCGGATTTCATCTTCCGTTTCGCCGTTTTCGTAAGGTAAATCGTACTTGTTTATTCCAACAAGAACTTTTCCTGTGCCGCATTGACGGACATTCTTGAACAGTATGTCTCGGTCTGTAGCATCAAAAGGTCTGCCAGCATAAAGCATTAGCAACACTACGTCAGCCTTTGCCAAAAATGCTTTTGTGCGCTCTTCTCTTGACACAATGGGGTCATTAAATCCCGGAGTGTCCACAATCTCTACTCCCTTTAGATATTCTTTGGGATAGTATATGGTTACCGATTTGTGATAGATATATATTCACCATCAGCTCCCACATATTCTACAAGATTATCAAAAGAATCACTCTGTGTCTTTCCCAACAATCCTTCCAGCAGAGAACCCAACTTTGATGATTTCTCTACAAGTTCCTTTGCTGCCTTAACCTTAGACTCTTCCAAAGAGTTTCCCTCTACGTCAGACAAACTACGAGAAGCTTGTATTTTCTGTTCCTCCCATTCGTCTTTTGTATAGAACTCGGCAATTATCTTCTTCTCTTCACCGTATGTTATAACGGATAAAGCGGCCGTCATAGGAGTCGTGGCAGATGGTAGCACATCATCTTCAAACACAAATGCATTCAGAAATGTGGACTTTCCACATTTCATCTGACCAATGACACCAATAGTTAGTGTGTCGTTGTCCAGTTTATTAATTATTTCATCGGCTCTTTGTTGGTCTATCCATCCAAACCCTTGAGCCTTCTTTGCAAGAGATACAAGATGTTTCTTCTTCTCTTGTAATTCTTCAAATATATTACCTGTCATTACTTCTTAATTCTTTGATTTTCTTTGATAAAGCTTCACTACATTCGTTCATGCGTTGCCATCTGTTGCGAGCATCCTCATGTATATGCCATGCTTCTTCAATTTCGCCTCTTACTTCCATTTGCTGATTATAAAGGCTATATAGATCGCCGCAACACTTATCTACTATTTTGTTTAGTAGATCTTTCATACGCGAATATTCATCTTGCGACATCTCGTAATTATCCTTTCGAAACCAATGTTCTGAGAACTGTGGTATGGACGCAACATTTTCACAATCATCATTAAGATTAGATATTGCTCTGTTGTATTGTTCAACAAGGTTGTTACTTTTATTCATGCACTGATTACAATCACGTTGCGCTTCATTTACAATTCTGCTCAATTCGGAAACAATGTTATCGATAAAGTTCTCTATTGTGTCAAGATACTCATCTTTCGTTTTGTCATGTTGTATAGACTTAATGGGAGTCATTATACTTTCGAGAGGTTCTTTTGAAGAAAAACGAATATAGCCTTCAATGTTTAATCCAGCATCTTTCAGAGTCTTACGAATAAGATTTTCTACTTTATCAACTTCAGACTTTGCCTTTGTATCGACCTTATTAATTACAACGTAAAGCGGCTTGGCCAAATGTTCTTTTATAAGGTTTATCGATGTTCTATTTACAGTGCCGTTATTAACATCAAACACCCAAAAGAGTGCATCACATTCGTTTATCACTCCTATAGTGCGTTTAGCGTCTTCCTTGTCATTTGAGCTGAATCCCGGAGTGTCAAGGATGCTAAGGTTATCAAGGTTGGAGTTCTGATACTTCATCACAAAATACTGTATTAATGAAGATACACCTCCAACTTGATCTAGGACTTCTTTGTTAACCCGCTTAAAGGTGTTCTCGGATATAGTTTTAAGTTCGTTAGAAGGCGTAACAAACTGATACAGTGTACCAACTCCTCCAGAAATATATGTAGGGATAGCGGTCGTAGCTTTTGTGCTTACCGGCAGTTGTGGCACATTAGGATTATCTTGAGATAAGAGCCTATTTACAATGGATGTTTTGCCTGCCGAGAACTCACCTACAAGTGCTATAGTTGCCTTACCTTTAATCCAAGACTTTTTGCTCGTTATCTCCCACCCCCTAAGAAGCGGGCTGTTCTTATTGACATGAACCTCTATATCACTTGACATGGTTTTAGTCTCTGTTAGAGCATCGTGAAGGTCTGAGGTTATATATTCCACAATACCATCCACTTTTTGTATTCAATCTTTTGGTCGCATCATCTGAAGCAGATTTAGCTAAAAGGATTTCCTGCACGAAAGTCAATGATTCCACCTTGACACCAAGTTCTGTCATCTTGACATCCAATGTAGCCTTGGTATCTTCCAGTTCCTCGGACAGCTCTTTTACCGAACGAAGAGATTCTGTTATTTTGCTCTGTAAATCTTCATTCTCATTAGTTTTGTTTTTCAGTTTTTTCTTGAGGTCAGCAATGTCATCTTCATTATCTTCGATTTCTTCCTCAAGGTCTTTTATCTTTTTTATGAGCTTATCAGTCTTGGCAAGTTTCCCCCTAACGGCTTCGTCTACGTTTCCGTTAAGCACCTGTTCCAATTGCTTGCTTAGTTCTCCATTCTTTTGTAAATAACCGTCAATTGCCTTAGCATGTTTTTCCTTAAGCTCTGCAATGCTTACCTCGAGTGCAGCAATATCGGCCTTATACTTGTCGACTTTGACTGCGGCATCTGAACCTTCCTGTGTTATTTGCGACAAAAGCTTCTTAGATTTAGCCTTCATCGCAAAATAAGTAATCCAAACGGCAACGCAAGCAGTTATGACTATGAGAGTAATGTATACGGCATCCATATTCCTAACTATTTTTGTTTGTCAAGTTCATTTTTGTAAGAGGCACAGAGTTCCTTATATTCCTGCAACTTACACATCAACTCATCATTTTGCTGAGTTAACTTCTTTATTTTCGCCTTAGCAGTATACAACTCGTCTTCAATATCATCTGAATTATCTTCTTGATCCTTTACAGAGCGACGAAGTTTTCGATTCTCAGCAAGTAAGTCTTCTACCTGCCGTTCAGACTCCTTGCTCCTTTTTCGCAACTTCTCGTTTTCATCACTCAGTGAGTTCAGCTCGTTCTGAAGTTTAGAGACTTCGCTGGAAGTTCCAGACAATTTATCTTTTGCCATGTAGCCACCTACAGCACCTACAGCGGCACCAACTATTAATTCTACCATTTCCATTGATTATAGCGTTAGTATCTTATTCTTGAAATCTCTCAATGCATCCACCTTTTCCATAAATGCAGCATGTTGTTCTTTCTTCAGACGTTTCAATTCCTCCAAAGCAGCGTTGGCCTCAGATATTTTTTCCTCAGCCTGCTCCTGTATGAATTTTTCAATATCAAAAAGGAGGGATGTAGACATAATAGATAATTGCTCCTTGAAATTTGGCAACAAAGTACAATCAATATAACTGTGAATAGCTTTGCGACGTTGTGGCTTACCTAATGTCTTGTCTGTGATAAAACCGACCATCGATTCTACCAGACCTTTACTACTTCCAACTCTTTGACCATATTCTGCATTTGCTTGATCAATGGTTGTCATCTTGTTATTCGTACACTGAATAAAGTCTGCAGCTCGCTCTATTCTAGATGCAGTCTTTCGGTTGGACATCATACTTCCAACATCGGTAACCGTGTCTGCGATATCAGCAGCAGTATCTAATGTCATCGCAGAAGCCGCAGCAACTGCGCCACCTGTTGATGCTACAGCTGCCACTGTTGCAACTGCCGCTACCACCTTTGTACCCGTAGCAATCCATCCGTCATATTGGTGACCTTCTTCATTTAGGTTCAGGTTGTAGCTTAATCCCCCAATATTGTATTTCGAAATATCAAAACCCGAAAGACCATCAATATTAAACATATTGTCTTCTCCGCAATATTTGGCAGAAATCTTTTGGAGACAGGATTTGATAGTACTGCGATATTCGTTAATAAGTATCGAGGAAAGATTATTTATAGCCGAAATGGCATCAGCATCAAAGTTAGCACTTTTGCTTACAACAACGGTTTCGAGACGTGTAAATATTTCGTCGTCAAATCTGCGTTGTATTTTTCGGGACTCTTCATCCATATGTTCTCTTACAGAGGTGAAAATCCTTTCCAACGTACGCTTGAGCTTGCTCAGTTCAATCTCCTTATAGTTAACAGAATCGTCTGCTGTTTTATCCTCTTTGGACGACTCTAATAGAAGCTCTATGCGTTGCAACATTTCATTGGTAATGTCTTTTACGCGTTGTTCATCAACTTCTTTCAAGATGCGATTTTTATCTTTCTGTACATCCGAGAGGAGTGAGCAAAAATTATCGGTATTGTTATCATTAGCCGATACGGTTACGATTCGTTCAAATTTAACCTCAGAGTTCTTCTTTATATAGTCAATTGCTTCAGTGATTCCTGAAGGAGACTTGGTGTCACATTTTGTAAGAACTAGATATATCGGTCTGCGGGACAAGGATATGGTTTTAACAAAATCCGTTACGGAACGTGTTAGCTGTTGGTTAATGTCAGAAACAAGAAGCACACCATCAGCATAAGGTAAAAAGTCAACAAGTGCTTGCTTGTGTTTAGAGTCTGGCGATGACAATCCCGGGGTGTCAACCAATATTACAGATGGATTTATTTTAATAGAAGTATCGTATACATCTATTATATTAGAATCTGCCAACTCATTATTCTTCAAAAGGGATATTTCGTCAAATTCTTTCATCTCGCCATTTGCCCCATAGGCTACGGCATAACAGCGTTCGCATCCAAAATGAATCTGGTAAATTGTCGCAGTCGTTGGTTTAGTGGCCGTTTCCAATTGATGGCTATTTGTAAGAGAGTTTATTAGCGTTGTTTTTCCGGAGCTAAACTCTCCAACTAAAGGTAAAGTCAAAGGAGCATCATCCTTGTTCTGTCGTTCAAGGATAGCTTGCATTTTGGCAATTAGTCGCTGAATCCTAATTGCGTAGCAATATCAATCAAACTAATGCAATCCATAGTTATCCAATCTTTACATAATCAAGATATACCATATTCAATGCACCTGCTTTTTTGATATCCACTCCATAGACACGCATAAAAGCATCCACTACGCATTGACCTCCATTGGTTGTGATGGGGTTACAGTAACTATTAGTTACGACGTCAACGGTCATTCCTTTGTCAAGACGAATGCAGTTGACGTTTTCACTTTGCCTTACGGTAATTCGGTAAAACATGTCATCTAAAGCTTAAAGCCAACACACCCTTGACTTCGCAACACTATTATAAATCAAACTTTTAAGTACCTGATCAACAAAAAGTTGCTCAGGATTTTTCCATGTCAGATTTTTCACCTATCTTAGTATTGCAAAAAACAAGAGAATCCGACGAAATACATTGCAAAGATACAAATTAGATCTGAGAGACTCGCTCCTTTTGGGGGATTATTTTCAATCATGGAGTAATTTGACTCTACGCTTTTGCATCCAATCCACCGTAAAGACCTTGGTAGCCATGATTCTGAAAAATGGCATAATCACGAGGTTCTATGACACCTGCATTCTTCGCAGCATCAGCCAGCTGGCTATTGTGACGAGCCAGTTCATCACGCAAAAAGAGACGTTTTTCTTCTTCGCTCGACAGACGATTATACTCATCCATCTGCTTTATCTCTGCAATCCGCGTCTGAATGGCAAAATAAGTCTGTCCATTGGGCACAACCTCTTTGCTTGGATCAGCATTCTGTACAATCAAATAACAGGGATAACGGGATAGCTTGACAGATTCCAAAGGTCGTTTTGCCCCAGATCCAACACTGACCATTTCGAGGATATTCTCGAAATGGTCTAAGACATTTTTTTTGATGGGATACAAGTAAAACCAGACTTCAACATCCCAAATCCCCGCTCAACAAAGTTTTCGCAAAAGTCTACCGGTATCTCTCAAAACATGAGAAGAATCAGAGTAAACAAGCCGTGTTTCAGACGATAGTCCGCTCCATTGTCTCACGCGCACGCGCGTACGCGCATATCAGCGATGTTTTCGTTTTTTGCCTTCACCCTTCACCCCGCCCGAAAACGAATTGAGAATCAAATCGTTGCGGTGAATAAAAAGGTGAAGGCAAGCCTTCACCTTATCTTCACCCCCTTTCCGAAAGGTGTGGGAAACTCTTGGAGCACGACGAGAAGCGGAGCGAAAAAAGGAAACGTGAACGCGTGCCTTCACCCTGCCTTCACCGCAAAGCACTTGTTTTCAACACCATACGCTATATGAATATAAAACGCAGAGAAACGAATAAAAATTCCTTCACCGTATCTCACTGAATGACAGCGATTTGCAGCGATCGGGTAAAAAGGTGAAGCGGAGCACTCAGTAGTTTGCCTTCACCGCAAAACACTCCATATCAAGAAGTTGTGCGCATTGGGTGAAGAGGTGAAGGCAATTATTCGAAACACGGGACGCGCGGGCGCATGACGCGCGCACGCGAGGGAGGGGGCGCAAAAGCATTTTTTCGACGACCGAGACACCAACGATTGCCGGCGACCGAACAAGGCGGAAAAGAAAGAAACGGAGGAGGAAAACAAGTCGAGCAAGAGCGCAAAGAAGGAGAGCGATGATGCCCCAAAAAGAAACATGAGGAGGAAACCTGTCGACCGAGGGGGAACAAAGAAGGAAAGCCAAGAGGCAAAGCGGCGAAACGAAACAGGACAGACGCCCACGGCGAGAAAATGGCAGTGGAGCGAAAACGCGCCATCGGTCATTGGGCAAAGAAAGCACCCGCGGCGAGCGCACTTTCCCTTCGTAGGATGATGCACTCGCCGCGGGCGAAAGTTGAAATAAGTTTTTGGTGCTTACACCCCGAGGGCGGCCGCGAGGGCTTCGGCGCAGCGTTCGCCATCCATGGCGGCGGAAACGATGCCACCGGCGTAGCCCGCCCCTTCACCGCAGGGGAAGAGTCCGGCGAGGCGCACATGTTGCAAGGTGTCGTTGTCGCGCACCACACGAACGGGCGACGAAGTGCGCGTTTCGGCGGCGATGAGGATCGCATCGTTGGTGAGAAAACCGCGACTGCGACGACCGAAGGCTTTGAAGCCCTCTTGCAAACGCTCGGTAATGAAGCGCGGCATCCAAAAGTGGAGGGGCGAGGCGATCAAGCCGGCGGTGTAGCTCGATTTGGGGAGTTCGGCCGAGAGGCGGTTGTTGACAAAATCGGCCATGCGTTGGGCGGGCGCCACCTGCGTGCGCCCACCTTGCACCCACGCGGCGCACTCGATGCTCTCTTGCAGCCACATCATACGCAGGGGGTTCGCCTCATCGGCGAGGGCGGCGTGCCCTTCGGCCAAGGCATCGTTTTGCAAGGCTTCGGCCACCCAAAGGGGCGAGGCCGTCGTTGAGGTCTTCGGGACGGGTTTCGACCACCATGCCCGAGTTGGACCAGCGGCTGCCGCGGTTGGCGGGGCTCATGCCGTTGACCACCAACTGTTCGGGACCGGTGGCGGCGGGAACGACAAACCCACCGGGGCACATGCAGAAGGAATAGACACCGCGCCCGTTCACCTGCTGCACAAAGGCGTATTCGGCCGCCGGGAGATAGTCGCCGCGACCCTCGCGGTTGTGATATTGGATTTGGTCGATGAGGTGCGCAGGGTGCTCCAAACGCACGCCCATGGCCACGGCTTTTTGCTCGATTTCGACGCCTGCGGCATGGAGATAGCGATAGACATCGCGGGCGGAGTGGCCGGTGGCGAGAATCACGGGGCCGTTCCATTCGCAGCCGTCGGCGGCGCGCACGCCTTCCACCCGTTGGCCGTCGGCCGAGAAGAGGAGGGCGTCGACGCGCGTCTGAAAATGCACTTCACCGCCCGACTCGATGATCTGCCGACGCATGCCGGCGATGATGCCCGGGAGGCGATCGGTGCCGATGTGGGGATGGGCGTCGGCGAGAATGTCGGTGGCGGCGCCGTACTGGCAGAAGATGCCGAGGATGCGCGCCACGTTGCCGCGCTTCTTGGAGCGGGTGTAGAGCTTACCGTCGGAGAATGCCCCGGCCCCGCCTTCGCCGAAGGAGTAGTTGCTCTCGGGATCGACACTGCCCGAACGGGCAATGGCGGCAATGTCCTTCTTACGGCCGTCGACATCGCGTCCGCGCTCGAGCACCACGGGGCGCACGCCGAGTTCGATGAGTCGCAAGGCGGCAAAGAGTCCTGCGGGGCCTGCGCCGACCACGACGGCTTGCGGCGCCTGCGAGACTTCGCCGTAGCGAATGGGGGTATAGGCGAGTTCGGCGGGCTGTTCGCCCACCCAAATCTGCACGCCGAGATTGACCATCACGTTGCGCTGGCGCGCGTCGATGCTGCGGCGCACAATGCGCACTTGCGTGATCTCACGGGGGGCGATGCCGAGATTTTCGGCCACCGCACTGCGCAGGCGTGCCGCATCGTAAAGCCACTTCCGGACGCACACGGAGCTCAAGAGTAGTCGTCATATTGAGTAAAGTCTAATTGGATGATGGCACAAATATACAAAGATTTTTTTGCACAGGCGCTCAAGAAAGCGTAACTTTGTGGCAGTGTAATCATGATTTCGCGGTGTGCACTGCGCGCCGCCCCAATCCCCAACTGCACCATGACAAAGGTAAGGTAGATGCCCTGTTGGGCATCGTGTTCGGCGACGAAGGCAAAGGCAAGGTCGTCGATTATTTCACTCCGCGCTACGATTTGGTGGCGCGCTTTGCCGGCGGCCCCAATGCCGGACACACCATCATCTTCGACGGAAAGAAATTTGTGCTCCGTTCGATCCCCTCGGGCATCTTCGATTCCGGTAAACTGAATCTGATCGGCAACGGTTGCGTCATTGCGCCCGACCTGTTCATGGCCGAGGCGCACGAACTGGAAGCCGCAGGCTATACCATCACCGACCGCCTGCACATCAGCCGCCGCGCTCACCTCATTCTGCCCACGCACCGCGTGCTTGACCGCGCCTACGAAGCGGCGAAGGGCAAAAACAAAGTGGGCACGACCGGTAAGGGCATCGGCCCCACCTATAGTGACAAGGCGGCTCGCGTGGGTCTGCGCGTGGGCGACATCGAAGGCGATTTCCTCACGAAATACAACGCGCTGAAGGAGCGCCACCTGCGTTTGCTCTCCGACATGGGCTTCACGGACTTCGACATCACGGACGAAGAACGTGCATGGCTCGAAGGCATCGACTATCTGCGCCGCTTCCCCATCACCGACACGGAGGTCGAAATCAACCAAGCCCTCGCGGAAGGCAAGAACGTATTGGCCGAAGGCGCACAGGGTTCGTTGCTCGACATCGACCACGGTACCTACCCCTTCGTTTCGTCGTCGTCGACCACGATCGGCGGTGTTTGCACAGGACTGGGCGTGGCTCCGCAAAGCATCGGCCGCGTGTGGGTATCTTCAAGGCGTACAGCACGCGCGTAGGTTCAGGACCGTTCCCGGTTGAGCTTTTCGACGAAACGGGCGAGGAGATTCGCCGCGTCGGTCGTGAGTTCGGTGCGGTGACCGGCCGTAACCGCCGCTGCGGTTGGGTGGATCTCGTGGCGCTGCGCTACGCGATCATGATCAACGGCGTGACGGACTTGGTGATGATGAAGGCCGACGTGCTCGACGGCTTCGAAACCATCAAAGTGTGTGTGGCCTACGAAAAAGACGGGGTGCGCACGGAAACGATGCCCTACGACACCGAAGGTTGGACGGCGGTGTACGAAGAACTGCCGGGCTGGCACACGCCGCTCACGGAGATGCGCCGCGAAGCCGACTTCCCCAAGGCCTATGCAGACTACGTGAGCTACTTGGAAAAGGCACTCGGCACACCGATCACGATTCTCTCCGTCGGTCCCGACCGCGAGGCGACGATCGTGCGCTAAGTTAGCCGCGACGACTCCTTATAGAAATAGATCTCTTTCCCCTCGTTCTCCCCATGCGGCAGAACGAGGGGAAACCTTTTTCGGATAGTCGAAGACGCCGGGGAGCCTCCGGGCGGCTCGTGCCAACAAAGGAAGGGCGACCGCCCTTCCACGATGCAAAAAGGGGAGGAGGAGGGGTAAGAAAGCGGCCACTAAGCGCAAACAGTGGAAACAAGGTGGCGGCTTTTCGCCCGCTGCGCGACAAAAAGTCGGCACTTCGTTTGGCTTATTCGTTCTCAAGTCTTAACTTTGCAGTACAAAGGGCTCCGTAGCTTAGCTGAATAGAGCGTCAGATTCCGGTTCTGAAGGTCTTGGGTTTGAATCCCAACGGAGTCACACTCGGCCGGTCGGTATAAAAACCGACGTAAGCCACAAAAAAGAGTGTGGAAATTTGGTAGTTCGAAAAAAACTTACTACTTTTTGCAATCGCAAATCGGTCATACGCCCGCTCGGTGCCATAGCTCAGTTGGTAGAGCAAAGGACTGAAAATCCTTGTGTCCCCGGTTCGATTCCTGGTGGCACCACCACTTTTAGCGTTTCCGATTTGCACACTTGGTGCCATAGCTCAGTTGGTAGAGCAAAGGACTGAAAATCCTTGTGTCCCCGGTTCGATTCCTGGTGGCACCACAAGAAAAGCCGTTTCAAAAGAAACGGCTTTTTTCGCATGCAGCGCTATTACTCGACAGACGCACGGCGAACAACCTGTGCTCGCGGCGACAAGCCAAGCGCATCCCCTACGGAAAAAGGAGAAACCACCCTATTTGTGGTTTCTCCTTTTCCGGTTTTTCGGCACTTTGCTTCACAGCAAACAAGAAGTCGCGCTGCCTGCGCGGAAATTCAACCTTTCCGACGCAACCACGCGTGTTTAGCAGCGCGCAACAAGCGTCCCAACCACGTGTAGCGAATGCCCCAATCGCGGATGGTGTGGGCGAAGAGGGCTTCGATGCGCGGATCGACTTCCGGCACGCGGTAGGCGAGATGCAGCACGCGGCGCAACGGCGGACGATCGTAGACAAAACGCTGCAACAAACGCGAGGAGATACTAAAGTGCGTACCGCCCTTCAAACCAATGTTGCGCACCAATGTGCGAGCCGGCGTGAGCGCCAAGCCGCCGGCGCGATAGACGGCAATTTCCCAACACACGTCCCAAGGAATGGGATCGTGGTCGACGGAGTGCAAGCAGGGGAAGGCACCACCGTATTGCATCCGGTCGATGTCTTCAGCGGTGAGTCCGGCCAGTGCCTCGGCGGCGGAGGCATAGTGCACAAAATGCTTTTGCCAACGATCGCGCCACGTGCCCCATCCCCAACCGGCGGTGTGGGGGGTGAAATAGCTCTCGCTTTCGGACGAAACGAGGGCGGGATGCTCGCCGATTAAGTCCAAATGCGTGAAGCCCGAGACGTGCATCACACGCGAATCTTCGGCATAGAGGAGAAAAAGCCTGATTCATGTAGGCGAGGAAGCCGGGGCCGGTGCAGATGTCGTCTTCCAACACGATGACCGTCTCGTGATGGGCAAACAAGGCGGCGATGCCTTCGGTGATGTTGCGTTCGAGGTAATAATTCTCGGGGCGCTCGATGATCGTGACGCGGTGAAAAACGTCGATCGCGGTCGGCCGTTCGCTTGAACTCGTGGAGAAAGGCGCGCACCGCATTCACCGCGCGCCACGAACGCTCGTCGCGGCCGCCGTCGGAAAAGATATATAGTTCTGTTTCCGGCGCCAAATGGTTGTTGGCGAGAGCGGCCAAAGTGCGGCGCGTATTGTCGAGACGGTTGTAGACGAACAGCGCAACGGGGGCAAGGTTGGAATCGGTCATCTCAGCAGGGGTTCAGTCTTCGAAAGTGATCTTCTCGCTGTGGCGACGGATGGTGTCGAGATCGGGCAGGCGCATGTAGTCGCCGAACTTGCGACGCAGATACGCATCGCAGTCGGCCGGTACCGGAGCGTCGAACCCATCGAAGGGCATGGTCGTCAACGGGAAAGTTTCGTCGGCGTAGACCGTGTTGTCATAAGGAATGCCGGGGCTGTAATTAAGCTTTTTCGTCGGGCAAAGACGTGCCAAGGCGCGCAGCACGGGGAAGACGAAACGGTGGTTGAAGCGATAGATGGCGCGGGTCTTGCGGCGCAGGGTTTCGACTGTCCAGTCGGTGTGGCGCATCACCTTATATATGCGTCCGAAGGTGCGATTGGACACCCACAGGAGGGGAAGCGGCATTTTTCTCGTAGGGGAAAAATGTCGATGAAGATGCCGCGATGCTCGAAAATGCGGTCGTAGTCGTTCGTTTCCGACAGGCGACTACGGCGATCGCGCACTTTTGCGTAACAAAAAGAAGTAACCGGCATCGGTATCGGGCGTTTGAAGCGCCATGTCCTCGGGGAGTTCTCGGGGAGGATCTCCATGAGGCGGTCGTAGTCGGGGCGCATCATCTCGATGTCGAGATCGTCGTCCCAAGGGATGTAGCCTTCGTGGCGCACCGCTCCGAGGAGCGTACCGGAACACAGCCAATAGCGCAGGCCGTGACGGCGACAAATGCCGTCGATCACGCGCAACATCTCCGTCATGCGGTGCTGCATACGACGAAGGTCGGAACCTTCGGGATTAAAACGAGTTTCCAGTTCCCGCTGCAAGGCTGCATCGGGACGACGGGAGAGGTCGAGAGAGGGTTTACCGGTCATTCAACAAGGGAATTGGGAAAACGAGGGAGAAAAACAGCCCCTTTTTAGGGAGAAAAAGTCACGCGCACCGCTCCACTCGGGCGACGAGTGCGAAAAAAACGCGTGAGGAAAGGCACAAAGTCGAAAAAAACGTCCAACCGATCAACGCCGCGCAGCGTCTACACGGCCGGAAGCCAATTTGTAATCGTAAGAGTGGCGTCCTTCGGCGCGGAAGTCGGTGTGGTAGCGCTCCAGCACTTCGCGAAACACTTCGTCGTAGCGCGGAATGAACAAGTCGTCGCCTGCTTCGGCGTGCGCTATAATTTCTTGCGCCAAGGGCGTGGTGAGCGTCAAGTCGGTCGCGCCACCCGAAAAACCGGTACCGGCAATGGAACCGGGCGAGACATTCAACAGGCGATTGGGCGAATCGGCACGTTCGAGTTCGACATTCACGCTCTCGATGAAGATTTTCAAGGCGGCCTTCGTCGCGCCATAGACCGAGAAGAAGGGCGAACTCATAAACCCGGCAATGCTGACCATCACCGCACAAGGGAAGCGCGTTGCGCTCAACAGTCGGGGATAGAAATGATGGATGATGCGAATGGGCGCCACACTATTCACGGCAAAGGAGTGTTCGATGTGCGCTTCGTCGAGGTCGCTGAAGAGCGAAAGTCGTCCGAATCCTGCCGTGATGAAGAGGGCATCGGTGTCGCCCTGCACAAAGCGGTCAAAGAACGCGAAATCGTCGCTTTCGAGATCGAAGCGGTGCGCCACGATCTTCTTTTCGCCCGGCACTTCTCCGTCAAGCGGCGTCAGCGGGGCGCGATCGACGATGTCGACACGGCGCACTTCGGGACGTGCCGCCAAGACTTGCGCGATGGCGCGGCCGATGCCGCCGGCACCGCCCACGATCAGCGGATATTGCATAGCCATGTTTTATTCGGGCTTAACGCGTACTTCGGGATTCACGCGCATTTCCACCTTACTTTTAAGGTCTTGGTAATTGCGCAGCACCTCTTCTTTAATTTTGGTCGAACTCACGCCGTCGCCGTAGGGGAAAATAAAAACACGTCCACACCCAAGTCTTTGAGATAGTCGTACTTTCCCGTCCAGTCATCGCCGACAACGAACACGTCGATGTTAAGTTTTTTGACGATCTCGGTGTGATCGAGCGTGCGCTGCGGAATCACCACATCGGGATAGCGCAGTGCTTCGAGAATCGCCAATCGTTCTTCGAAGGGGATCACGGGCGGACGCTTGTAACTGCTTACCAGTTCGTCGGTGCTCACGCCCACGATGAGCGTATCGCCCAGTCCGCGAGCGTATTTGATCATTTTCAAGTGGTTCGAGTGGAACATATCGAAGGTTCCGGAGGTGTAAACCACGATTTTATTTTTTCCGTACATCGTTTTCTGCTTTGTGGCGCACGCCAAGGTGCGCCGCACCGATTATCATTGCTTGATTTTCTTCGCGAGTTTGCCGAGAAAGCGACGCAAACTGTAGCGCCCGAACTTCTGTCGCAGGATGCCCGGCAGACATTTGATATAGTAAGCGGTCTGTCCCGACTCCCACAGTGTGCGCATCCACACACCCTGCTTCGGCACTCCGCAGCTGTTCCACGGTTTTTCCGCGCCGATGTAGTGCAGTTGTATCGGTTCGGCCAGTGCCGCTTTGAACATCGCGCGCCGTTCCTTCTCGTTCTCAGGCAAGCACAGACAATGCGCATAAAATGGCGTTGTTTCGGCGTCCACGCGATAGTAGACATTGCTCACGCCGAAGCGCATGCTCAACGGACGCACCTTGCCGCGGGCGCAAATCGCCATGCAGTCCTGCTCGGGAAAGGGCAATCGCGCATAGTTCGCCTTGTAGTAGTCGGTCATGCGCCGCTGCATGTCGTCGCGCCGCAACGTCGTGAGGTTCAGCAACAAGAAATTCGCACAGATCTCACGCGCCAACCAGTGTTGTTCTTCCTCGTCAAACGAGGCATAGAGCGGCAGACGATCGGTGGGGAGAATCGTGTCGACCCCGGCGTAGTAGAATTCTTCATCGGGGTGCGCGAAGTAGGCGGACGAGACATCGCCCGTGAACACCACATCGACGTCCGAACACAAGATCCGATCATATTCCGGAAACAGCGTCGGCGCGCAGAGTTTGAAATAGATTTCTTTCGAAAAATGCGATTTCCCGGCGCATGATTCCAATTCCGCTTCATAACTCGACGTGTCGTGAAACAGCACTTCGGCATTTTCGAAATGCGCCACCACCGCCGCTATGCGCAAACGCGCTCCTTCCGAAATGCCGGGGTGTAACACATGCAAGCGGTAGCGATACTGCCGATCGGCGTTCGTCAACAGCGAGTGAAACGCCACCAGCGCCGGCACGACATAATGCTCGTCGAAGGTGAAAAACAAAGGAATCGTCGTCATGGTCAAGGTCTTTTTTTCTTTTTGAACAGATAGGCCGCACTCTCTCGCAGCATCTCCGATCCGCAGCACCACAGCACCGCCGGATAGAGCGCCGCGCCCATGGCGACCTTCGCCGCCAGTGCCCACACGGGCAAGAGCTGCCATTGTTCCACACTCCAATAGGTGAACCCCATCACGCCGACGGCCGTCGCCAAGTAGGGCAGCACATCGGCCGCCGCCTCAAGCGCTTTCACCGGCAGGAGGCGTTGCACCAAAACGTGCCACACCGCAACCCACAGCACATTGATGCCCACATAAGGCACGAGCATCGCCGTCACGCCGTAGGGATACATGACTAACGCAACGGCCAGTTGCACCGCGACCATCGCCGCCAGCCCGAGCAGGTACACCACCGAGCGACCGCGAGAGAGAAGATATTGCGTATAGAGCGAAACGACAGGCAGAAAAGCGCCGCTCACGCAGAGCATCATCAGCATGTCTGCCGACTCCAACCACTTCCGGCCGAGCGCAATCACGATCAGTTCGCGCCCCACAATCGAGATACCGAACATCACGGGAAAGGCCACAAAGCAGGTGAAGCGCAACATTTTGCGAAACACGCGCGCTTGTCGTTCCACGTCGTCGGCCGTGGCGACAAAGAGCGGTTGCACCACCCCGTTCACCAGTCCTGTCACCACCGAGTGCCCCATGAAGTTCCACTTGTTGGCTTGGGTATAGTTGCCCACCATCCGCGCGTCGAAAAAACGGCCGAGAATGAGGGAAAAGAAGTTATTGTTCACGTGATTGAGCAGGTTGGTCAGCAAGAGCCAACTGCTGAAGCCCACCATCTCGCGCACCGGTTTGAAATCCCACTCCAGTGTGGGATGCCAGCCCGCGAAAAGCCAATACATCGCCGTGTTCACGGTCACATACACCAGCGTCTGCGTGGCCAATCCCCAATAAGCAAAACCCCGGTAGGCCAGCACGATGCCCGCCACGCCCGAAACCACGAGCGCCGTGAGGTTTGAGAGCGTACGTTCGCGCACCCGCATCGATTTGAATAAGTGCGCACTCGGCACGATGCCCAGTCCCGAAATGATGAACGAGAGAAAGAGATAGCGCGCCAGCGCTGTGATTTCCTCGTTTTTGAAAAACGCGGCAATCAAGGGCGCCGCCGCAAAAAGCAAGGCGTAGAGCGTCACACTCAGCGGCAGGCAAAACCAAAACACCGCATTGTAATCTCGGTGCTCCACCGTCGGACGGTTCGTCAGCGCCGCCGTGAAACCGCTTTCCTGAATCGTGGCGGCAATGAGTGAAAAGATCGCCAACTGCCCCACCATGCCGTAGTCGGCCGGCGTGAGCATACGCGCCAACCAGATGCCGAACACCAAGGTCAGCACCTGTTGTGCACCGTTGCTCAGGGTACCCCAAAAGCAGTCCGCGCGCAGTTTTTTTCTTTGAGCGTAGGTTGTGTCATATTTTTTTGATTTCGCGCCGCGCAATGGCGTCACCCACTTCTTCCCTGTCCCCAGCATCGCAGCGCCAATTGTGCGCCGACCGGGTGGGCGGGTGCACCGAGGGGAAGACGTTGTTTTGCAAAGTTACAAAAAAACTCGCGAACCGCCACCTTACTCCCGCGCAATTTCACCGCGCTCGTATACACGATATACCGCGCGACGCCAAAGGCGTTTCCCTATGCGCAGATTATTCCGTAACTTTGCAGCAAACAAAAAAACAGCCTCTTATGATCTATCCCGATAATTTCGAACGCAAAATCGGTTTCTCCGAGGTGCGCACCCTCCTAAAGGGCGCTGCATGTCGAGTCTCGGCACCGAGTGGGTCGACCACCACGTCACCTTCTCCACGGACTTCGACACCGTGCGCGAATCCCTCGCCCAAGCGCAGGAGTTCGCCCGCTTCATGGCCACCGAAGAAGACGTCTACGAAGAAAACTTCTACGACGTGCGCCAACCCCTCATGCGCATTCGCCCCGAACGCACCTATCTCGAAGAGCTCGACCTCTTCGACCTCAAACGTTCGCTCCAAACCGTGGTGAGCCTCGTGCGCTTCCTCCGTGCCGCCCGCGACGAAGACGAAGGCGAAGCCCTCGATGCCGAAACCGCCGAAGCCTCCCCCTCCGAGACCGGCACCACGCCCCTCTATCCTGCGCTCACCCGCATGACCGACGGCGTCGGCTGCTTCCCTCAGCTCATTGCCCGCATCGATCGCGTCCTCAACAAATACGGCAAAATCAAGGACACCGCCACCCCCGAGCTCCTCAACATTCGCCACACCATCGAGGTCACCTCGCGCGGCATCAGCCACTCCCTCCGCTCCATCATCAACCAAGCGCAGGCCGATGGCTACATCGACCGCGACGTCTCTCCCACCCTCCGCGACGGCCGCCTCGTCATCCCCGTCGCTCCCGCCCTCAAGCGCAAGATCAAGGGCATCATCCACGACGAGAGTGCCACCGGCAAAACCGTCTTCATCGAACCCGCCGCCGTCGTCGATGCCAACAACCGTATTCGCGAACTCAAAGCCGCAGAACGTCGCGAAATCATCCGCATCCTGCAGATCCTCTCCTCCGAGATTCGTCCCCACATCAAGGACATTCTCCACTCGATGCAGTTTCTCGCCCACATCGATTACCTTCGCGCCCTCGCCGTCTTCTCCGAGCAGTTCGCCTGCGTCGTACCGCGCCTGCAAGCCGAGCCGCGCATCGACTGGGTCGAAGCCCGTCACCCCCTCCTCCAGCAGAGTCTCGAGCGCCACGGCAAGAAGATGATTCCCCTCGACGTCACCCTCCGCGATCGCGCCCGCCTGCTCCTCATCTCCGGCCCCAATGCCGGCGGCAAGTCCGTCTGTCTCAAAACCGTCGGACTGCTCCAATACATGCTCCAGTGTGGACTTCCCGTCCCCGCTCGCGAAAACTCCTGCGCCGGCATCTTCGACGACATCTTCATCGACATCGGCGACGAGCAGAGTCTCGAGAACGACCTTTCGACCTACTCCTCCCACCTGCTCAACATGAAAGCGATGATGAAAAACTGCTCCTCGCGCAGCCTCCTCCTCATCGACGAATTCGGTAGCGGCACCGAACCCCAAATCGGCGGCGCCCTCGCCGAAGCCATCCTTCGCAAGTTCGTCGACCGCAACGCCTGCGGCATCATCACCACCCACTATCAGAACCTCAAGCACTTCGCCGAGAGCAGTCCCAACGTGGCCAATGGCGCCATGCTCTACGACCGCTCCAAGATGCAACCCCTCTTCATGCTCCAGATCGGCAATCCCGGGAGCTCCTTCGCCGTCGAAATCGCCCGCAAAATCGGCATCCCCGACGACGTCATTCGCTACGCCTCCGACCTCGTGGGCAAGGACTATGTGATGAGCGACAAATATCTCCAAGACATTGTCCGCGACAAAATGTATTGGGAAAAACAAGCGCCGAAACATCCACGACCGCGAGAAGAAACTCGAACAGACCATCTCGCATTACGAGGAAGAACTCACCACCCTCTCGCAGCGCAAGCGCGAAGTCCTCTCCGATGCCCGTCAGGAAGCCGAGCGCCTGCTCCAAGCTTCCAATGCTGCCATCGAAAACACCATCCGCGCCATCAAGGAGAGCCAAGCCGACCGCGAGCGCACCCGTGCCGCCCGTCAAGAACTCCAAGACTTCCGCGACGAGATGAAGGAAAAAAGCCGACCGCGCACAAGACGACGCCATCACCCGCAAGATGGATCAAATTCGTCGCCGTCAGGAGCGCAAGAAGAACGCCCCCGCCGCCCGTCCCGCCCTCGGCAACCTCCTCGGTGCCCTCGCCGCCGACAAGGGCGCACCCGCCGCCCCCCGCCAAAAGCCGTCAAACCCCAAGTGGGTCACTACGTCCGCATCAAGGGGCAAACCTCCGTCGGCGTGGTGCAGAGCCTCCAAGGCAAAACCGCTCGCGTCCTCTTCGGGGTTATGACCACCACCGTCCCCCTCAACCGCCTCGAAGTCACCGACCGCCCGGCCGAGAAAAATCTCCCCCTCGCAGGTCTCGACCTTCATCAGCAAGGAGACGCGCGACGCCGTCTATGAAAAAGAAGCTCCATTTCCGTCCCGAACTCGACGTGCGCGGTATGCGCGCCGAAGAAGCGCTCTCCGCCGTCCACTACTTCATCGACGATGCCATTCTCCTTGAGCAGCACCGCGTACGCATCCTCCACGGCACCGGCACCGGCGCCCTGCGCACCGTCATCCGCCAATATCTCGACACCGTCGGCGGCGTGACCCACTACCGCGACGAAGACATCCGTTTCGGCGGCGCCGGCATCACCGTCGTCGAAATCCAATAAGCACAGCGCTCACAGCTCCTTATCCATAACGAAGCAACCCCAAGTAGGGGTTGCTTCATTTGTATGCTATTCAAAGGCGAAAAGAACTCAAACCATATTTAATAAGCGTACCTCCTTTGCCACAAGTACTCTTGTGCTTGATCAAACACTGCTTTGTACGCATCATAACTTCCGCCAAACATCCCTTGTTTAATGGGCTCCCAATTCTCTCGCAGTTTTTGGGCCTCCATGAAATATAGAA